>Ga0208767_1000040_pt1 | contig 69071 bp, 54 predicted proteins | sample VirMetDEL_Mar_21_FD_184514 | JGI IMG/M metagenome (GOLD analysis project Ga0208767, IMG submission 184514) | Aqueous microbial communities from the Delaware River and Bay under freshwater to marine salinity gradient to study organic matter... | ecosystem: Environmental > Aquatic > Marine >...
ATACAATGGGGACGATATTGATTATTTAGTGTATATTAAATTAGAAAACACTGAAGAGCTACACATTGAACAAGAAAACGAATTAGAAATTTATATAGATCAACAAGTAGACTTAACGCTGGAAAGTTAAATGCCTAGTGAAATACATCAAGACGACATTGGGACTAGATTCTTAATGACAGTGAAAGATGGTTCTGATTTTGTAAACATTTCAGGGGCGCTGTCGTTAAGGGTAGACATAAGAAAACCAAGCGATATAGTTATAAACAGAACTGCAACTAGATTTGACGACGGAAGTTCAGTATCTGGATTAATGTATTACGACACGGTTGTTGGAGACATAGACGAGGTTGGTAACTATAAACTTCAAGGCGTAGTTGTTCTAGCCAGCGGAACTTATCATACGGACATTCACTCTTTTAAAGCGCACTGTAATCTATAGGGGTAATTATGTCTTGGCAAGGTCAAATGACTACCGTGGTTAGACATCTAGTAAACGACACTGATTCTACTAAATATAAATTTAGTGACGATAGACTTGAGACATCAATATTAGTTGCGTCTCAGCTTGTTATTTCAGAGACTGATTTCGCAAATTCCTACGACATTAATGTAGAGGGTTGCAGGCTGTCTCCTGATCCAACAGACAGTGCCACAAAAGATAATGATTTTATAGCGTTAGTTTGTTTAAAAACTGCGTGTATAATATTAGGCGGTGATATTAGAAGTGAGTCTGGAAATGCTATTTCTATCAAAGACGGCCCTTCTGCCATCGACCTAAGAGGTGTAACACAAACCTTAGCCTTACTGTACAAAGATATGTGCGAAAAATACGATAATATGTTATTTGCGTATGAGTCTGGAGAGTCGTCCGTTAATGGTCAAGCAATACTTGGCCCTTACTCTCCCGGTTCTGATTTAATTACAAGAAGCGGTAAAGACCATAGATCTGGCGGATATTTTAATTACTAGGAGATTATAGATGCCTACAATTCAAGATTCTGGAGCGATATTAACTAGCATTGGTCAAGATTTGGCCGACAACAATGCCGGTTTGATTAGTGCTGAAGACGTAAGACACAATATGGAAGACACTGTTGCTTCTGTTGGAAAGATAATGTCACTTGCTGACACAGAAAATACATACTACTTTCAAAATAATGTTAAAGTTTCTGGAGATGGTGCGGGCGAGTCGCGGTTCATCACAGAGGGTGGGATTCAATTTCCAAACACGCCGGTTGACTACCCGTTACTCACAGACAATATACAGGTTGAACCTTATCCGGGTTCTGGAAAACTCGATCATGGACTTTTGGAACCTACTAGTCTTCTTGATGATGACCATACGCAATACCTTCTTACGAATGGGTCCAGAAGTATGGTTGGCAACCTTTGGCTATATCAAAACGGTGTAGACCCCCATTGGATTGGACCTTCTGGTAATGATAACGAAGGGTTTCAATTTACATATGACGGTGATGAAAAACCAGTAATTAATACTCATGGTAGAATTGTTTATTCAGATAACTCTACTGCCCAAGATATTAATGGATCTGGAACCGCAAAAGGTGTAGCGAAAGCATGGTGTAACTTCGATGCCAGTGGAACTCCATCAGCGCTTCCTGTAGTTAGATCTTCATACAACATAGATAGTGTGCAAAGAATTTCTAAGGGTGTTCTTAAAATTACTTTTGCCAGTGGTATTTTTGGTGATAATAATTATGTAGCGATTGGTAATAGCAACGCAAACACTGGAAGTGGCACTTATGACTCTTTTGATATCAATAGCGTTGGACTGATGCTAAGAGAGGGAGACGACGCAACCACTCTTAGAAGTATCCATTACGTCATAAGAAGTGATGACAATGACTTGGTTGACGCTGAATTGAATGACTTTGTAGCTTATGGCTTAGGTCCAGAAACCGTAGCAGATCCAACTCCAACAGTAAGCTAAATAAATGAAAGACATTCTACTTTACGATAGAATAAAAGAAACCACGCATATTACAGGCACTTCTGATGTTATATTAGAAGGTGCTGCGGCTGGTTTTAGCGCTTTTCTCGACTATTTACCCTTGAGTGGCGATAGCTTTTACGCAATTACTGACGGTTCTAAATACGAGGTTGGTTCTGGAACTTTGTATCAAGATGGTTCTTATATTAAAATTAGCAGAAATTCCATTCGCTCATCTGAGTCAGACAACTCAAAGGTTAGCTTTGTAAACAATGGCTTGAAAGAGGTATACGCTACTTATCCCGGAGCTTTTGGGGTTGTTTCTAACCCATTAGATGCGCCGCAAGTTTCTAGGGAAAGCGGCATTACTTATTGGAGTGGCGCACAAACCATAGATAGCGATAGCCAGTTCGTCTGGGATGAAACTAATAACAGGCTAGGTATTAACACATCTTCCCCCAGTACATCTGTAGACATTGGGGGAGACAATCAAACGTCTGAACTTAGGGTTTCTGGAATTACACTTGGTGCTTCTGGTATTAATTTTGTAGAAGTTGGTGTTGGGTATTCAACTGGAAGACAAAGAGAGCCATTTTTCAGAAATAGATTATCTGAAATGGCAAGTGGTATATTAGAGTTATCTGGAGTAGTAAAAGAAGAAATTCATTTTAAACACCAGACTGCCGGGACGTTTCTTGGTGTAGTTTCTGGTCAGTGTCCAGCAGACTGCGGCGATAAACACCCCGTTTTTAGAACATTAGAAATACAAGATATACCAAATCTTTCAGGTTTGTATGTAACTCAGGACCAGCACGCAGATAAAGCTTTTGGCAATATAGCTTTCTATAAAGAAAATAAACATATTACGTATTCAGACTCTTTAAGACTGGACACCTCAACAAATCCAGATGAGTTTCATGTTAGCGGTACAATCAACTTTACAAACATGTTAATTTCAGACAGTGGAGTTGGAGGACATAGCGACAATACGATTGTTAATAACAACGGTTTGCTAGTCGTTCCAACTTACGACACCGTGGCTGATATCAGTGGTGTTAATGGAATTTCTGAAACAAATGTTGGTGCGATAGCTTTTGCTAGCGGTGATAGTTACATTATGATAGCCAACGGTAACGGTTGGGTCAGTGGTCAATTAAACTAATTCGGAGTCAAATAAATGTCAAATCAAAAAGTCATTAATTCTAATGGGTTCAAAGAGTTTGGTGGCGTTTCGTATACCAACCTCAATGGAAATACCCAGTCTATGTCTGCTCAGTTGACTAATTCTTCATTACCTACGGACGGTGATTATGAATTTAGTACAGATCCTTCTTTTGTTGCCGTATCCGGCGCTACAGGTCAGACAACCTTGGTTAGCGCTGTGTCAGGTAAACAAATTTCTGTAATGAGCTACACTATAGTTATAGATGCCGCTTCAACTTTTCAAATATTTTCTTCTGGAACTTCTAACACTGCTATTTCTGGCCCTATGGCTATAGCTGCCAACGGTGGAGTTTCAGCAAATGACAACGAAATTATGTTTAGGACACAGCCCGGAGAAAGTCTAGTGGTTAACAATTCTGCTGGTAATTTCGCTGGACATATTGCTTATAAAATAGGTTAAATAAATGCCAATTACAATTCCCCAAAGCGTGTTTGATAAATACTACGATGTAGTTGACTCCACTTTTGATATATTTGGTGTAACTTGTCAATTAGTATATATTGAACAAAAAGAGGTTATTGATAATAGCTATAATAACATACCTGATAACAGGTCTGTAAATCCACACAGACGACCTAATGGCAATTATAAAAGAAACAACAAGACCATAAAAGAAGTAGAAAAGACGGAAGATATAAAAATAAAAGTATATTGGAATAGAAGGGATTGGGTAAAGGTTGGTGGAGACATAGTTACGCCAGACAATGGTATACAAACTATATTTTTCGCTACAGACCTACCAAAGTTTCAAAAAGCAAAAGAATTAATTGTACACAAAGGCATAAAAGAAAGTAAAGAATCGCGCTTTCAAACGGTGGGCGAGCCATTTCCTATGGGTATCGGTCTCAATAGATATTACGGTTGTTTTTGGGAAAGAGTATGAATTTAAGATTAGTAGACTCCGTAGCAAAAATAGAAAGAGATATGCAATTAGCTCTTATTGCTGATATCAACACGTATTTAAACAAAAAGAAAAACATTATTACAGACAAATTGAAACGCTCCGCAAGGTCGTGGATTTTAGCTCAACCAGAAATGAACAGCTTAAAAGGTTCTTCGGTGGCATACAGTCTACACTCCTTATTCGGCATAAGATCCGGTAACGAAATGGGCATTGTAGAAAAAATAGCTGATGCTGTTGTTAATTCTATAGAGGTTAAATTTTCAAAAGTAGATAAAAATTTTAAAGGCGGTTTAACATTCACTATACAGCCTTCAGATTTTCAAAATTTACTAGGATTGCCAGAAGGTCACGTTGTTACACAAAAAGGCGTAGATTTACATTGGCTTAATTGGCTGTTGATAGAAGGTGATTCTGTTGTTGTTGTCGGGTATCAATATGACGCGAGTGGAGACGGAAGGTCTGGTGCGGGCAGAATGGTTACCGGCGGTTCGTTTAGAGTCCCTCCGTCTTTTTCAGGGACGGCATCTAACAATTTTGTCACTAGAGCCTTTATTAATAAACAAAAAGAAGTAGAAAAAATTCTATCAGAGGTATTGAGATGAGGACCAACCTAAAAGGCTTTACCAATGTATTCCAGTACACTTTGAATAACGATATTTTAGATGGGTTAGTTGAATTTTTTGACTGGGGTTTACTTGAAAAAGGTAATTATTTTAATGTTGAATTAAACGAACAGGCGCCCAACGGCCAAGATTATAGCAGGTTAAGACCCGTTGAAGAACCTAGATTTACTAACGGTGAGGCATGGGAAGGCTTTCGATCTAATTGGGTCTGGCAAACTGGCGTGTCAAACAGCCCCTCGCCAACTACAGCAAACAATGGTGGATACCCCGGAATATCAGGAGTTTATATTGACGATACATTCTACCCTCATAATACAGCTGGAGCTTATGCTCATCATGTTGATTATCAAAACGGTAGAATTGTTTTTGACAGCCCTATTCCAACTGGTTCAAAGGTTCAAGCGGAATATAGTTATAAATGGATAAACGTAACTTATGCTTGTAATTTACCTTGGATTAGGCAGATTCAGCAAAATTCAAATCAGCCAGATCTGAATTTTATAGATGGAAAAGACTCTGACGTTCAGATACCGCCAGAGTCTAAGGTTCAATTACCAACTATAGCTATTGAGGTAGTTCCGACCAGAAGGTTCAAGGGTTACCAACTTGGAGGTGGGCAATGGGTTTATACAGACATTTTATTTCACTGTATAGCCGAGGACGAAATAACTAGAAATGCTCTTATTGACATGGTTTCGTTACAAAACGACAAAACCGTACAATTGTTTAATACAAATAAAGTGCATGAAGACGGAGTTTATCCGTTGGACTACAGGGGGTCGCCACGCTTAAACGCAAAGGAGTACCCGGAGTTAGTTTTATCTGAGGACTACAATGGAGGACAGCTTCGCTTGATAAACACTCAAGTTCAGAACATGATCGCTGTAAATTCCAATATATACGGAGGTATTGTTCGTATGACTACAGAAGGAATAAAAACAAACATTTAACTTTTTTAGTGTATAATTTAGTATAATTTAATCCACCGATAGGAGAGATTTAAAGATGGCAACCACAAATTTAGGTAACGATAGAGTATTTTACGCAACGCAGGCTGTGGCTATTGCGCCAAGAGGCACTGCCCCAAAGTCATACACAGAAGATCATATGGCTCACGGCGTTCAAAGCATTGGTATTACAACCAATTTCAACTTGGAGCAGGTCTTTGAACTCGGTCAGCTTGAAATTTACGAGAATGTAGAAGGTATTCCAGACGTTGAAGTGACGATGGAAAAGGTTGTTGATGGTTATCCATTGTTGTATCATATGGCTACAAAAGGTGCCGGAACCGACGACGATCCAACAATTAATCCAACGGACACCTCTAAATTCTTACCTAGATCCAAGAAAAGGTGTGACGTTAGGCTTGGCATTTTTGAAGAAGAGCAGGCTAATAGCGTTGGTGTTTCAGCGCCTTCTGGTTCAAACGCTGCGGGTGCAGGCGCTCAGTCTACAGAGGTGTATCTTTCTGGAATGTTTATTAACTCCATTAGCTACAGCGTTCCTGTGGATGGTCCAGTTACAGAGAGTGTCACACTTGTTGGGAACAACAAGCAGTGGCTTCATAGCTCCTTGGCCCTCGCGTCTGGAGCAAATGAAGGCGGCATAATGGGCTTTGAAGACATGGCTCTAAGTCAATCTGGAATTCTTGGTTCCGGTAATCCAAATGATCCGCTTGATCCTTTTGATGGTCTTGATGAGCCACTTGCTAGAACCTCTGGAAACATTGGTGGAACAGTACTTGCTAGCGGTGGTGTTCAAAGACGTGAAGACGTTCTTCTTGAACTGTCTACTCTTCCACAGTCTATCCGTGGTGTTAACGGCGCAGCTAAAGGAAATGGCATTAGCAACGGTTCACCTCTTGTTCACCTTCAAAGCTTCTCCGCTAGTACCGACCTTGGTCGTGAAGACGTTCTTGAGCTTGGTAGAAAGAACCCATACGCTAGAACAGCCAACTTCCCCGTTGAAGTTACTTGCGATATTGAAGCCATTACAGCTGAGGGCGACTTCGTTAACGCGCTGGAAGATGGAGACGCATCTTTGAACTTCACAAAGAACTCTGGTGAAAACACCCCAGACGAAACTATCAAAGTGGTTCTTCGTGGCGGACAAGTATTCGACCTTGGTTCTAGAAATAGACTCTCAAGTGTTTCTTATGGTGGGGGAGATGCCGGTGGAGGAAATGCAACTTGTACCTACAGTTATACTAACTTCAATGTGTTTGAAATTAGACATCACGCTTCATTACTTCAGAGTGCAAACACTTATAAGGCAGACGGCAATATTTAAGGTTGTCTTTAGGATTTTAAAAGGATATTAATATGAACAACATAAACTCCCGTGATGAGGTTCTGCATGGACTTATCTGAGCGGGAGTTTTTGGTTTTTAGGATACGATCTGGTGTTTATAAAGTTCCATATAATGGATTTAATATAAAAATATTAACACCCACAATAGAAGATGAACTTGAAGCCTGCGAGGTGTATGACCGTTCGTATTACGAGGCTATGAATGATGACATAATGACGAATGAAGAATGTCTTGAATGGATGATAGAAGACGGAGTATGGACTTATGAAGAAGATTTAAAAATTAAGGAAATAAATACTGATATAGAGAATTTAAAAGTTAATGTATATAAGAAATTTAATAATACAAAGTTAAGAGAGTCAGCTAGGATTTATTTAAGGGTCGCAGAAGACGGATTAAAACAATTGGAAAACAAGAAAAACACCTACTACGGTAATACCTGTGAAGGAATTGCGCAGCTAGACAAGAGCATGTTTCTGCTTGAGGCTTGCAGTTATGTTGGTCGTGAGAAATTAGACCCAGATTCCGTAGAATTAAATCATCTATTAAATAAGTATTATTCTCTAATACTAAAAGAAGCCGACTCTAGAGAGATTGCTAGATCAGAGCCTTGGCGTTCAATATGGGTTTTAAGAGAAACCAACACGTTTAAACTGTTTAATAATACAGACAGGGAACTATCTACAGATCAAAAAAATTTACTTGTTTGGTCTAGAATGTATGACAATATACAAGAATCAATGGATTGCCCATCTGACAAAGTTATAGAAGATGACGATGCGCTGGACGGTTGGTTTATTGAGCAAAAAAGAAAACACGACAGGGAAAAAGCGGTGGGCGTGATTGAAGAATCTATGTCAAATGAAAAAATTAAAAATTCGCATGAAATTATAGTTTTTGCAGACAATAAAACGGATGCCCAAACTATCCATGAGATGAATTCACCTACATCAAAAGTTGTAAAACAAGAAAGAAAACAGGTGATACAGGACAAGGGATCTGCCGTTGATTTAGATTTTCCTGACCAGAAAATGAAACTAGGGAACATGGCTCATGAGAAATTTAAAAACAACTTTAGGAGATAGTTATGGAAAATTTTGACGACTTGATTAAAAATCAGGTTGAATACAAAGCTATAAGGGAGCAAAAATATAAGTCAGATTCAAAAGAAAGGCTAACTAAGATATTAAAAAAGAAAGTCCAAACTACCATGATTGGCGCTCTTAGTTCTGTCGAGGAGCATTTTGGGTTTCTTTGGGATTCTGAAGGAGACATGTCAGAAGAGCAAAAATTAATGTATGATCTATATCAAAAGTTAAGATCTGAAATATTAGATAAAGGAAATACGCAAGCTAGAAATATAGATGCGGAATTAAGTCAGTATGACATTAAGTGGTTAAGGTATTCTGTTAACATTCCAGTCAGGGAAAATAAATCGGAGGAATAAGATGAAAAGATTAGAAAGAGAGATAATGAAAGAAGACGGAAGTAAGGTTGAAATTTATGTTAGAAAACCAACTAACGGTGAGTTAACCAGAGCCGAAAAGGTTAGGGTTAAAAGTTGGAGTAAATTTAAATCTGATCCAGATATCATGTCTAAAGTTCAGTTAAATAGATACTTGCAAGAACGTGGAATTTGGGATAAACAAAAAGAAAAAGAAAAAACGGACCTAGAAAAAACCGTTGCTGATTTGCAAGATAAGTTAAATAGGCCCGGAAAAAAGAAGGTTAAACTTTCCGAGGCGAGAGATACGGCTATTGAACTACGCAGAAAAAGGGTAGAATACAGGGATCTTATTTCTGAGAAAATAGAGCTAGAATCCAACACTACCGAATCACTAGCAGATAATGCTCGTTTTGATTTTCTTGTTACCTGTTGTACATTTTATAAAGATGGCGATGAAAAGGTGTATAATAGCATAGGAGATTATGAGAATGATTCTACGGATATCGCCTTTACAGCAGCAGCAGCTTTAGGTCAATTGCTATATAATTTGACGGATTCGTTTGAGGCTACTTTGCCAGAAAATGAGTTCTTAATTAACCAAAAGTTAGCAGATGGAGAAAACCTTGCACTTATTGATTTTGACGGCAATTACGTAGATGAAGACTTTAACGTTATTCTTAAAAAAGAAGAACTCAACGCTAAAGCCCCAGTGATTCAATATGAAAATGATCTGAGGCCAGCTACTAAAAAATCTCCAGCAAGAAAGACTACTAAAACTAAAAGCACACCGGATAGTTAGCTTGGAAAGTGTGGTCATTATTAACTAAGGGAAATCATGGCTTCACGATTTGTTTTAACTGCACAGGTGCAATTACAAGCGCCTACTAATACTCGTCAAGTTGTAAATCAAATACAGCAGCAACTTAGGGGTGTTAATGTACAAGTTAATTTAAAGGGGGGTCAACAAGCCTCCCGTCAGATTAATAATTTAAATAAAGCCACCAAGCAAGTGACAACCCAAGCAACTAAAATGGGTAAAGCTTTCGGTGCGTCTGTACGTAGGTTTGGCGCTTTTACGATTGCGACTAGAGCTATTAGTCTCTTTACAAGCGGCTTGGCTAATGCTACAAAAGAGGCTATTGATTTTGAAAGAGAGATGATCAAAATTTCTCAGGTAACTGGGAAAACAATGGGTGAACTCAAAGGTCTTGAAAATACCATCACCAGTCTTGCTACATCGCTTGGCGTTTCTAGTAAGTCTATTTTATCTGTTGGTAGAATTCTTTCTCAAGCTGGCATTCAAGCTAAAGATTTAAAAGTTGCCCTTACAACTCTTGCTAAAACAGAGTTAGCACCTACCTTTGAAGATATAACCAAGACAGCAGAAGGTGCGGTTGCTATTCTTGCTCAGTTTGGTCAAGGTGTAGGTGAGTTAGAAAGACAGCTTGGTGCTATCAATAGGGTTGCTGGTCAGTTTGCTGTTGAATCTGGCGACTTGATTAGTGTTATTCGTCGTACTGGTGGTGTGTTTAAAGCTGCTGGTGGTGATTTAGAAGAGTTGATTGCGTTATTCACAAGTGTTCGTGCTACTACCCGTGAAAGTGCAGAAAGTATTGCTACTGGTCTTAGAACTATCTTTACACGTATCCAAAGACCTAAGACTATAGAATTCCTTAAACAGTTTGGTGTTCAACTTACTGATCTTAATGGTAAATTTATTGGACCGTTTGAGGCTGTTAAGCAACTTAGCGCTGCCTTATCTGGGCTTGAGCAGGGTGACATTAGATTTGTTAAAATAGCAGAAGAACTTGGTGGTTTCCGTCAGATTGGTAAAGTTATTCCTCTTTTGCAGCAGTTTGAAATTGCTGAAAGAGCAAGGCAGGCGGCGTTAGAGGGTGGAGACAGTTTAAATAAAGATGCCGCCAAAGCTCAAGCGGCACTTGCTGTTCAAATAAGTAAAGTTAAAGAAGAATTTCTAGCTCTGATTAGAAGCTTTACACAGACGAGTTCTTTCCAGACTTTTGTTAAGTCATCTCTTGAGCTTGCTAGCGCGTTGATTAAAATAGCAGATGCATTAAAACCCCTTGTTCCTTTGTTAGCCACTTTTGCTGCTCTTAAATTTGCTAGAGGTGCCGCTGGATTTGCTAGAGGTATTGGGGCTGGCATAAAGGGTGGAGGAAGTCCAACTGGTTTTGCTAGAGGAGGTGTAGTTCCGGGAACTGGCAACCGTGACACAGTGCCTGCCATGCTTACTCCGGGTGAATTTGTCATTCGTAAAAGTAGTGTTAAGAGTTTGGGTACTGACACACTTGCTCAAATGAACCAAAATAAATTTAATCGCGGTACAGTTAATTTTAGTGGTGTTAAAAGGGAGTTAGATAGACAAAGAGGTACTTCGGCGCTTGATTTTAAAAAGGGTACGACCATACAAGCAGGTAAGGGTGGTACAGGAACTCTTACAGCAGCTATAGGTCAAGCGGATGCTCTTGCAGATTTAGACCCTTATCAAGCCGTATTTTTAAGACCACAAGCTAGAGGTAAGCAGTTTAAAGGTAAAATCTTAAAGGGTAATTTAAGAAAAGCTGTTTCAGAAGCTTTAAAAGGGACTGGTATAAGCTCTAAGCAGTTTGATCCTCAGACGAAGGCTGGTGTTGATAAAATTGCAGAAAGATATGCTAGTAGAAATCAGTTTAGTTTAACTGCTGGATCTTTATCTGCTAAAAAATCTCAAAACTTAGAATCAATGCTGTTAAAGGGTATTTTTAATTCAGCGAAAAAAGGTGCTAAATTTATAAATAAAAGCCTTGGTATACAAGGTGAAAAGAATATAGCAACCGCTTTAAGATCAGCTAATATTGATCAAGTGTTGGGTAATTTGTTTGAAGTTGTATTAACAAATGCTGGCGCACCGTTTGGATTCCCAGACACAGATCCACCTAACGCACCATTTGACTTCCCTAAAGGTTTAGGTCCAGTAGCAAAAGACTTTAAATTAAAAACAGGAATAGCGACAGAAGCAAAGTCGTTCTTTTCTGAAGGTAATTTATCTACTATTAATAAGAAAGTACAAAATCAATTAATAAATGAGTCTGTTGCTGAATTAAGACAGATATATACAAATTTTCTGGTTACTAGCGGTAAAGCAGTTTCTTTGGGTGACGCTAAAAAAGCTTTTGGCTCAACTAGGTTGACCAGAGATGATATAAGTAAACTTGCGTCTCAACAGGGTTTAAATTTTGCACAGGGGACAGGTGGTAAATATTCATTTACTAGAAGAAATGCTGGCGGTGGAATTGCAGCATCAGATACTGTTCCTGCCCTGCTAACTCCCGGCGAGTTTGTCTTCAACAAGAAAGCTGCTAAAAGTATTGGATACTCCAATCTTGGCCGTATGAACAGACAGGGTGTTAAAGGTTTTGCAGCGGGTGGTGTTGTAACTCAAGGTAGACATAATTATGGAATACCTTCTAGTTTTCAGATTCCGGGTTTTCCCGCTGTAAGTTCGCCACAACCCTTCGGCGCAAATGCGGATGCACTTGATAAATTTATAGCTAAAGCAGAAAAGCTGGCAAAAGCAAACGAAAGGTTGTCACAACAAACTGAGAAGAACATAAAAACTAAATCTAGATTAGATAAGATAGAACAAAAATTTAGAATAACTGTAAAAAGAAAAGATAGAGACATCCAAAAGGCATTTGATAATATAACAAATAAGTCTGCCAAGCAGTTAGCTAAAGGTCTTGCAGATTTAGGCACAAGAGGCGTAAAAGGTTTAATAAGACCTTTTGCCGCACTAGCTAAAGGTGCAACGTCCGCTTCAGGAAAATTAATGGGTCTTGGTTCCAGCGTGCGCAAGGGTGGAGGATCTATGGCAGGCGGCTTTATGCGCGGTTTAAGAGGAAAAAAAGGCGGTGGTGGTGGAGGAGATATTACAGGGTCTTTGTTTGCGCTTAGTATGATAGGCTCTATGGTTCCAGATATAAAAGACGCTAAAGATGGCTTTAGCGCTGGGGCAAACGAGCTTAAAAACTTTGTGCTACAGACTGCAACCGTTGCTTTCGCTTTAAGCTCGTTTGGTGCTAAACTTAGCTCGTTCAAGTTCCAAGGTTCGTCGCTGAACGCTCTCAGAAACGCTAAGGGAGCGCGAACTAGTGCCGCGAGAAATGCTTTCATGGACGCTAGAGAAGGTGGTGCAAGTAAGGCGCAGGCAAGAAGGGCTGCTGCTGGAGCGAGAGTTGGAACAGGCGTCAAACAGGGTGCTGCTGGACTTGGAAAGCTTGCTCTTGCGGCTGGCGTTGCAGCTTTAGCCGTTTCGGGCCTTGTTAAAATTGTAGATGCTTTTACTGGTGTTAACCAAAAAGCTAAAGATGCAGAAGAAAAAGCTATTAAAACTGGATCTGTTGCCGATATACAAAAAGCAGAAGAAGCAGCTGCTGCTAAAGCAAGTGCTGGCGCTATGAATAAAGTTGCTATGGGTGCTGCTGCTGCTGGCGCTGGTCTAGGATTTTTAGTTGGTGGTCCATTTGGTGCCGCAATCGGCGGAGCCATTGGGGCTATAGGGGGTTTTGCTTTAAAAATCGCTGACAGTGGAGGCGCACTTGGTGAATTTTTAAAGCCATTTAAAGATTTTATGGTTACTCTTGGTTTAGCGCCAAGTGCTGAACAAGCAAAAGCACAAGCTGGTTTCACTATAGCTGCGGCGAGAGCGCAAAAAGAATTAGCAGAAAGCGCAAAAGAAGCAGCGGAAGAATTAAAACTAATTCAAACTGGGCAGCTATCTGCAACACAAAGCCTTGGTGCTGGCGGTGCAGCAGCTAGAGGCGCTCAAGCTATTTCCGCACAAACAGCTGCTGGCGAAAGGCTTATAAAAGCAAACCAACAAAATTTAGCAACTGTTCAAGGCAATCCACTTGGAGGGTTTATAGCAAAGATTACTGGTCGAGAAGCCAAAGACAAGGCTGAACAAAAAAGAATAGAACAACAAAATATAAAATCAGGTCAAGACTTTATTGCAAGTCAAGGCTCAAGATTTGCAGCAGCGACAAAAGAGCAAGTGGTTGCAGCTTCTGCTGCGGGTGGTACAACAAGTTTCAATGACTTCCTTAGTACGTTAGATCCAAGTATTAGGGCTGTAATTGAAAATACAGATAAAATGAATGGTAATTCTGACGAGATGGATAAACTCAGAAAGAATTTTGAAAACCAAAAGAAAGCTGTATTAGAAAATATTAAATTTATTAAAGCTATGAATTTTGGATTGAGTGAGGTTACATCTGGTATAACAGCTTACTCATCATCCCTTAATAACTTAGCTGCCGCTCAACAGACTGGATTTAGCACCGCTGCTTTTGCTGCTGAGACTCTAGGTACTGCAATATCTAGCGCTGGTAAAAATATAAACAGCGCACAGCTTGGTCAATCTTTAAACGCATTAGAGGATAACTTAAAGAGGTTTGGAGCAAACGCGAAGCAAATTACAGATGCTAGAGCATTGATAACTGGTCTTAACGATTTACAGAAAAACGCATCCGACGCACTGCTAGCTGTTAAGGCTGGATTTAAAGGTGGCTCAACTTCTCCAGAGGTAATTAAAAATCAACTTAGAGATGCAATCGTAGGCTCTATACCTGACTCTAGTCCAATTAAACAAAAATTGATAGATTCGTTTGGTAAGCTAGAACTACCACCAGAAGCAATTCAAGAATTTTTAAACACTGGTGATGTTAGTGTTATCCTTGACAAAGCATTTGGCCCAATTCAAGAACAGGTTGAAAAACAACTTCTTGGACCACTTAAAGAAATGGCTAAACAAGAGAAGATTCTTGTTGGGCTAACACAAAAAAGAAGAGAGGCAGAGCAAAAATTAATATCTGTACAAAAGAAAGCGATTGACACGCAGATAGAAGCTGCCAAATCTTTTGAGTTCTTTGGTGGCGCTTCGTTTACTCCAGAAAAGGAATTGGACGCAAGAAGACAGCAGGCAAATCTTGTACTTAGAGACGCTGGCGTGTCGGGTCTTGCTGGAGGTTCTACAGCAGATATCAGAGCGGCAAGCGATCAAATATTCAACAGGTTCTCCGCTCAACAGCAATTACAAAATGCAGCCGCCGCTGGTGGTGGTGGAGCATTTGGTGGCGTAGAGGGGGTTGATAAAGATAGAAGAGAAGAACTCAAAGCATCAAATCAAGCTCTTATAACATTTACAAAACAAAGTATTGAAGCAAGAAAGAAAGAATTAGAGTTAATCAACAAAAAGAATGAAGCTGAAAAGCAAGCTCTTCAATCATTGCTTAGTGGTGACGTAGAAAGCTTCTTTGATCAAGCTATTGGGGCTGCCGCTGGATCTGCCCTTAGAAGCGGCAATGCTCAGGCCGCTGGATTATTTGGCGCTGGAGCTTTAGGTAAAGGTTTGCAGGGTATTCAAGGTACTGTTAGCGATGCTGAAAACAAAAGGGCTGCATCAATCGCCTTTGGCGCATTTGGCCTTGGTGACAATGCTGCTAGAGTGTTTACTGGAAATACGCGAGAGCAAGAAAGAATAAAATCAGAAGGAAGAGAATTATCGTTAATGCAAGGTGAATTAGCTGGTCAGTCCGCAGCAATGGAGCAAATGACGGTAGACGCTAAAGAGGTTGTTATTACTGCCGCAAACGTTAGGCTTGGCGAGATTAGCAATCAGGTGTCTTCTGCTCAGTCCGCTTTAAACTTTAATAGAGGTGGAACGGTTTACGCAAACAAAGGCATGTTTATCCCAAGGGGTACTGACACCGTTCCTGCCATGTTGACGCCGGGGGAATTTGTTGTTAATCGCTCCGCAGTGCAAAGGGGTAATAATTTACAAATACTTAGATCTATGAATTCTAACTCAGCACCAATACAGGCCGCACAAGGTCTTTCATCTGGCGGTCCTGTTAGATACAGAGCAAATGGTTCAACTGGCCCAGAAGGTCCGGGTGGAATAGACTTCTCTAAATTTGAAGAGATGGTTAATAAATTCCAAGAAGTTACAGATAAGCTTGGTAATGTAAATATTAAACATATGTTTGAGAAACTTGGCACACTTGATATTAATCATATGTTCAATGGTAATATGCAGCAAGCGTTTAAAGATGAGATTTTAGCAGAGGCTGGAGACATGATGTCGAGGTCAAAGTTTAGTAACGACGGTAGCATTACAACTTCAGATCGTAGTGTATTAGGATAAAATCACGAATGTCATATCTTCATGAATTAGAGTGTCACTGTCTTTTTGGTGGTTCTGCTGACGTAGAATCCATTGGCGCTATTGACGCTCTAATGTCTCTCGATCCGGCAAACCTTTCTGTAGATGTGGAAGCGACTACAGCCTTAGAGTCTCCGTATATAAATACAGATTTTCACCCAGACGTTACACTGGAGACATCTTCTGCCATAAGAGATGACGACGTTTTTCTACATCTATTAATAGAAACTTTTAGCGAAATTGAAGATGGGTTAACAGCAAGCTACAGCGTTGGTGAAGATTTAGAAGCTGTCACTGAGATAGAGTCAGACTTTTTAGATAAATTCCACGGCGACTTCCCAGAATACTTTGACTTATCTAATTATGAAAATAGTCAAAAGCTACACCCAAGTGGCGACGTTACGGTTAGCGAGTTTGTTGGCGATGACGGTGGTGTATCAAACCTATACTCATATATAGAAGAAGGTGTATTTCTAGGTAAGTATACCACACACAATGAGTATTCAGAATTAATTACTGATGATATAAACACGTATATCACACCTTATACCAACCACACAGAGGGGCAATATCAAGCTAAGTTTTATCTAGATGAACTTTCTTTAAAACCACTAGACAGTAGGTTAATACTTAGACTTTCTGCGCCTATCAATAATATTGAGTCAGAACTTGCCCCTAGATATACAATTAGTGACATCAAGCTTGAAGACCCAAGTGGAACTTTAATCGTTCAATACGAAGACCTTGTTTTTCTTGGTGATGCCAGTGATGACAGACATCCCCGTATGTATAAAAACTTTACCACCTACTCTTTAAAGCCAAGCAATAATGTGGTGGCAGAAAAGTATGAGTGGCAAGACGGGTATCCAGACTTACAACAAAAAAATAGTTATACATTATCGTTCAATGTTTTAGTAGAAGCAAGAGACGATGCTTTTGATGACGGGTTCACAAAAGGCTTTATAGACATAGATATAGACGGCAATCTACTTCCAATACAGCCCACTAACAATCTTAGAATATCTACTATAGAAATTTGGAATAGTGGCTTTCCGGGCATTGGTCCTAGTCCAGAAAACTATATGCCGCTAATCATGATGAACCCAGAAAAGGGTAAAAGACTAGAAAGAAAAATATTACCTAAATTTATACCAGAAAAAGGTTGGGATACAACTATATTCCCTGAGTCTGGAAATTTATTGTGGGAGGATCGTGATCGCGAATACTCTAATATTGATACGTGCGATAATGCAAGGTTGATATCTTACATTACAGATAGCAGTAATGAGACATATATTTCAACTCACGACGTTATCAATGATTCTGGTAAATTAATACTTAAATTTGGAACTGGCGCAAGTGAAGTTAGCGAAGTTTTCCCCGGCGCATTTAACTGGGCGTATGATCAATCTTTAAATGGTATATGGACTTCACCAACATTTTCTGATGGTAGATTCCACCCGTCTGGTGCGTTTGACACAGAAAACACCAGAGCGTTAAACCAAGTAGATAACATTTATCATGACATAGATTCTATCAGTCTGTCTGTAACTGCAAAGAAAGCCGCTGGAGCTAGAGATTACTTCTTAGATGTTGTTGGCTACAGTAACGATTGTTTACTCAGTGTGACAAGTCCAACGGGCGGGTTTTTGCAACATGCTTCAGGAACACCCTTCTTTGCTCCCCCAACAGCTTCTGGCTTTGCTAAGATAGATGACCTCGGCATAGATGGTGAAGCTATTTCTGACAAAAGCGCTTACTTTGCAAATCAAGCAAGTGGCGATCATTATGAGTTGACAACACATCCGCTTGTTGACAGTGAAGAGTTTAGAACATATGAACTACCATTAAAAATATTTCAAGATGAAGTTGAACTTGGCTTACCAAGAGACTACAACTGGAGCATTTTCTTTGAGAACCTATACCTAGATATTTTCCCACTGCCAAGTGGCGCGTCTATTTCTGACATACATCTTATTGTTAGATATAAACCTCAGAACGCATTTACGCTTGCAACTCAAGGTGGTGATATAGGTCGTGCGCAAGCTGGCAGAAGCGAAGGTGCGTTCTTCCCATCGGCTATGGCTTCAGGCGACGACTACTTAAATACTGGGTCTGGATTCCAGCCAATGTCTAGGTTGGAAGGTGTACCCCACCAGTATACTTCGCCAGAGACACTTAAAACTAACTACGCAAGAAGATGGCGCGGTATACAAGGTCTTACCTATGGGCCGTTTAACGTAAATGAATTTGGGCTTGGATTCTTTAATCCTCAATTAGACACGCCGCTTATTGATTGCCTAATTGACTTTAGTAGACGTGATGGTGATAGGTTCTATTCAAGGGCCACACCAATATCTAGCGGTGTAGAGGTAGACTTCGCAAGTTCACCTTTAGACCTATATCAGAACATAGGACTTAGATTTAAAAATGGGTCTATGTTCTCAAGCCTTCTTCCGGGCTATTCCAGCGACTATATGACCGCAGACTGGACTGCATTATCTAACGGACCCGCTAACTTCCAAAATCATGAATTGTATGGTCAAATATTTGATGGTTATGATAATGTTATTAGATTTGGTAGAAATGATGAGCTTACATTTTCTAATGTAGATCCTAGTAGCGGCATTGTACTCTACACGAGATTTATTCCAGATGCTAATGTAACCACGTCCGACTTTAACAGCAGCACTTTAATTTCAATAAGCGATTCGCCTAGTTCAACTGGGTTGCACGTTGGGTTTTATAATGGCTATTTGTTTGCTTCTGGCGCTGGAGATGTTAGTCAGTTGATTCAAGATACCATACCGTATAGTGGTTATCAATACCCTTTGTCTGTTCTTGTTACATACAATGAGAAATATGACCAAAAATTAAGATTGTATACAGACAATGAATTACATAAAGGTGAGTTTACTAACCTAAGAGCGACTAGTAATTCTTTCCAATTATCTGACATCAAAAACGTATTAGAATTTGGTAATTCAAGTAATAATTGTTTACCAATGCTTCTTGCTGAGATTGGTTATACTACACCGTTTAGTGGTAGCGGCTCGCACATTGTAGAATCTAATCCAGATAGAAACCTTAAAGAAATAACCGCAACTGAATTCTTTGACAACCAAAGGATGAAGTTCTTTGATCCAGAAGAATCTTATGAAAATGACACATTCAAGTTGTGGGATTATATCAATGAAGATAGTTATCACGACTGGACTATTGGCGCGTTTAGAAATCCCGCATTTAGCGCTGCGTTTGATGGGCTAACCAAGAGAACTAATAGAGATTTGATCTCATTCCATCTTGAAAATGACGGAGTTGCTTACGGAGATAGAACCGACCTAACATTCCCAGATAATATTGATAGCGGTGTGTCTTATCACACTCAGGTAGAAAATGATTTTGTTAGATTCCACTTGACCGATAGTGCTGACAACTTCTACGCAATTTACCCAAGAGTTAGAAAAGATTTACCGCAGGGTTATAAATTTACTGATAAGGCTCTTGTTGTTGACACGATATTAACAAATGAAACTAGCGGTAATATACAGTGGGATAGATGTACAAGTGGCCCCAAACTCATTGTTAGTCTTTATACTAAAAACCAAGAGCCATACTGGAAACCAGAAAATTATGGCCTTATAAATAGAAGTATACATTACATTGAACACTGCCCTAGTTCTATTCTAAAAATAGAAAGTACATTTAATCACGATGACTTATGCGATGAATCTGAACAATGGGCTTTTTTCCCAGACGAACAAAAGGTAAAAGATTTTAAAGAGAGATTGTTCTCTCAAGATATTGATGATATGTTTTTGCAGTACGATATTGTCTATCCATCTTCTGATGGCTACATATCAAAGCTGCAAATTCACACCGCACATGTAAGGGCAGAAAACGCTTTTGTAGCACCGACTGGTTCAAGCGGTACGTTTGATTTATTTACAAGTGGCGCTTTTGTAGAAAGTGGCTTTCTTGATTTAACGATGTTTGGCGTTTCTGGCTACATTCAAGATTCTGGTCTTACTTTTAATATAAGTGGTCAACAATTAATTCCACACAGTGGGGAAATAAACCTTTATACCTCTGGTGCGCTTACCACAGTAGAAGATTTAAATTTATACACTTACGCTTCTGGTCAAGCTAGCGGACAGATGGATTTATATACCTTTGGTGATATATGGCTAGAGGCAAGCGGGTCTACTGATTTATTTGTACGTGGTAGACAGATAGTCACAAGTGAGTTAACTGGTGGCGGCAGTATGGGTGGCGGTGGCGGCGGAAATGTATTTGGTTTAGGTATGAGAGTTGGTGGCGATGGGCCGGACGGAATTAACTCAAGCGGCTCCTTGACTTTGAATATACTAAAACCACTTAGCCAAGAGTTTGTTGTGGGTTCGATGGATTATAACGGCATGGTTTATGGTGCCGGTAGTTATTGGAATTTTCTTAGAGCCAGACCGTTTAATTTAGTATTATTTAATGACCATCTTGCTGGAAATACTAGTCAATCTCTAAATAATAATTCGTTAAACCTGTTTAGCATTGGGGAACAAAAGCTAGAAAGTAACTTTAGGGTTGTCAATGCGCCCCTGTTTGTATCGGGAAGTGGCACATTGATTTCAACTAGCGACATGCCGTTGTATTTGGAATCTAATATTGTAGAGCCGGGATCAATTTCTGGATCTATGCCTTTAACTGTATACAATGTTCATGGTGGCACTGGTGCTGGATTTAATTGGGATAGTTATGATTACGGGGTTGGTATTGACGCTAAAGATAATATTTATTCCAGACTTAGCTTGGACAATGAAATAAGAGGTGTAAATACCGTGGGATATGGAGCATGTGACAATGAGTGATAGAAAAGCAACTGACGCACCTTTAATAACAGACGATGTTATTTGGAGACCAGAAGTTTGTGTTGACGGCGGTATATTTAGAGCTTTCGCCACATACACTAACCCAAGCGTTCAAAAGGCATTTAATGAACTGCCCGGAAGTTACTCTGGTAATTATTACGAAATAAGAAAATACAATAAACTTGTGCCAAATGAGTCTTATTTTGTCACAATGGCTATTGAGACGGGTAACACAGATGGTATCGCACAACCTAGAGACTGGGAAGAGTGGGAGTATGGCATATGTGGACCGGGAACAATTGGAGATCAAAACCAACAAACACTTAATTACTCTGGAATAAAACTTGTAAGCGATTACGATCCAGATAGCATTCTTGACGCAACCTGTAGAAATTCAGGCGCCCACTACGGAAAATCTGTATCTGTCTGTGAAGATTTAATGGCTGTAGGCGCTCCCGGCCTTACTGTTTACGATGAGTATGGTAGTGAAATGCCAAGTGGCGGCGCTGTATTTTTGTACAGAAGAAACGCAGATGTTGCTGGCAGAAAAGCGGGTTGGGATTTAGAGCAAAAGCTTGTTTTACCAAGTGGATTTATTAGAGACTATGTTGCCTCTACGCCCGGAACAGCAATTAAATATCCACAAAACAGTGCAAATACTGAATTTTCTATACCCTTTCAGCAATGGGATGTTGGTCAAGAAGGTCGCGAGTTTGGACATAGTGTTGCGTTAAGTTCTAGCGGCAACAAGGAAACCGTTGTTGTTGGCGCTCCACACGCAGCTTGGACTAGACAGTTCGCTGATTTAAATATTTCTGGCGTTCCAATTTGTATGGCTGTCTTTACCGATCAATTTTTTAATCTTGAAAACAATATAAATAGAGTTGCCAATGAAGCTAAAGTTTTCGATGTTCTTTACACTTATTTTGCAGAAAAATGGCAAAGACCAGATTTTGATTTTAATCCAAAGCTAGATATAAAAATATTAGTTTACTGTTTGACTAGAGATAATACTGAAAAACCTCCTATTATTATAAAGCATGACTTTTTAAAGTTTGCCTATGTAGACAGAGTGTCAAACTCTAACGCTACTGTAGAAACTGTCACCGATCAGATAAAGACCCTTTTCGTAGATACATTTAAATTATCGGATTCGCCGCACAGCGGAATACCACCGATTGTAGGTATATTTTCTGACAAAACCCCATCAACTGAAAATGGTCAGGATATTGACGAACCTATTGAAAACTTTATTGATTTTTATAAGGAATTTGCTTATCAAAGTGGCGTCATTGATCCAGAAACTTCATTACCTGCCAGTGGTTATGTAAACTCAACAAAAGGTAAATCTCAAGAATGGTTCAACGATAGCATAACCTTGCTAAATACTACACTTGCTACGGGAAACCTTATTGATAACGATGCGCTTAGATACATAGCTAGCGGGTTTAACGCTAACGCCAACCCTGCACTTGGAACATTTCAGATACCACCTTTTTCTGGAGGTAAAGTTTACATCTTTGATAAAGAAGGTGATGATATAAATTTAGTCCAAGAGATTAAAACTTTTAATAGAAGGGCTTCTACAATAGCTCTTGGCGACAATGAAGATAATAATGATTTTTTTAATTTTGAAATGGGAAAAGATTATCACGACAGGTTTGGTCACGCCGTTGACATAAGTAAAGATGGTAAGATTATTGCTGTTGGATCGCCGTTTACTCCAAGACCTTGCGAGGTTTTTGAAAGAGTTGAAACTGAAAACGATAGAATGTATTCTAACATTAGAGACTGGTTTGTTCATGCTAGCGGTCGTCATGACTACAACGGGTTAGACAACACTAGATTAGATTTTTCTGCAAATATAGATAGGTATGATGAATTACTTGCAGATTCCGGGGAAAGCATTGCCCAATCACAATCTTATTTAGAACTAAACGCTTCTGATAAATTCTTTTACAGAACAGACACTAGCTTTTGGGGTGCTACCAATACTATCGAGCTTTACAAGAAGATATATGATTATAAGCATACAGACATTCCTTACACCGGAACTTGGGGTTTTATACCTTCTGAATTTGCTCCTGCTTCAAGACTTGGCTATAGCTGTGCCGTTAGCGACACTGGTAATATAGTTGCATTTGGTGCGCCAACAGATTCCTTTAATGAATTTGATGACCTTAACGTTTGGTATGGTGGAACTACACAGCTAGACTCTGGCAATAACCGCTGGCCCTCTACAACAAATGCTGGCGCGGTTAGACTTTTTGAGTCAAGAAAATATCATCCTCATAGCGGAGTTGTTGAGTTTACTAGGTTTGGAAACCTTGATAGATCGCTTAACCAAAAAGATTCAAATATTTCATACGAAAGAATGGGAATTTACTTTGGCGCTAACATAGTAGAAGAGGGGACTAAACCTAGATCGTTTAGGAAGATGGAATTTTCTGAAAAGAAGATACCTAAAGATGCTGGTCTTGCCTTTATTATCACTCCAGAAAGAGATGTTATTTCTCAAGACGGAGGGGAAGAAATACTTACTAACATTAAAGAGTGGTTGGCTCTTGGTGATAGAACTTTAGTGCTTGTTGCTAACGACCCTAAGTTTGAGGATGGTGGCGCATACGCAAAGTCTACAGATATTGTCAACACAATACTTGAAAAGCTTGGCTCTAGAATGGTTGTTCAAGCAGCAAGGAATGAAGAAGACGCGCTCCTGTCGTGCGCTGAATCTGGATCTTTTAATGTAGTGCAAGCATTTCAACCTGAATATAACCATACAACTTTTAGTGAGTACGAATCTAAAATTAGTATGGATAATATTTATGCTAGAGGTGTTGGTGATATTAAAATAAGACTCAGAGACAATGAGGTTTCTGTATTTAAAGGCAGTGGTGTGCAAATGCCATGTAACGATCCCGTAAGGCCACTAAATCCAGAGCCAGAACTTCCTATTAAACAATTTGGCGATTTAAGAGCGCAGTGGAATTCTATCTGCTCAATTTGTGGTCCTAATGGTTGCGCAGAAATAGAATACAACACAAACTGGCCCATGTACTTTGACAACCCAAACCCAAGCAGGGCTTGCGATCAATATCCACTTCCCGGAAATCTAGATTCTCCATACCAAGACCCTAGACCTATTTTAACTGCTGCGAGAAAAACTCCAGATATAATTAAAATTATTCCAGAAATTATAATTCCAGAAGTGTGTACATCTTCAGAGTTATTTAGAAAAGAGTGTTTTGAGATTGGTTCATCGTTTCAAAGGTTGGCGGTAGACCACTTAGACCAAATAGCATTTAATATTTATGAGCCACTTGTACCAACGAACGGACCAAGCGGTACATTTAATACATTTAATTTGAATACATTTACGAACCCAAGTGTATTTAATCTCAAAAATCCAATTTTGCAAGCTAAAGGTAAAATTGCTAATCAGACAATGGATGATGGATTTGAGACAGAAATAGTATCACCAGACAGCCCATTGGTTTGTGAAGAAGTTCCTAGTTACGCTGGCGCTGGTTCTAAGGTTATAATGATAGCGTCCACTAGACCAGAGACTGCTTTAAATTTTGGTAACATTATAAACAAAAGCAATGGAGGGGACGATCACAATCTATTATTCTATACAAGTATAGCAAAAAGAAACTGCAACAATCCGGGTTTGGTTTATCAAATTGGCGGATGGACTGGCAGAGAATCTTTTGCAGATGTAATGTCTGACTTTGACACAATGGATAGAGACGAAGAAAGTCGATCTGATATTATAACTATTCTTAAAGCTCATAAACATATCGTTGAGGAAAACTTTACAACTCATGAAAGTTATGTTTTTGCTGACGTACTTTGGATTGCAGACCCAACCGGCTACGATGACGCTGACGTTCAAAGAATAAAAGAATATCTAGTAAATGAAAACAAGACTGTTGTCATAACATATAATATTCAGCCAGAAATTTATGAAGAAGACAATTTTGGGAATATTACTAATATAGTTTCTCAATCTTTTGACACTATTAAAAATGTAACAAAGATTTGTACTAAGCTTGATCTAAATATGAAGCCAGCTTTTTCTGACTTAACTAGCTCGTACATAACTCTTAATACCCAAGATGAAGCAAACCAAATAATTAATTATGATTATGAAATAGTTAGCGGATGTCCCAATGGGTTTACATGGCTTAATCTTCCGTCAGAGAAAGTAGATTATTTAACAACTTACAGAGATGGTCAAAGCGATCCATTCAGAAGAACCGAATTTCATATTGTGCCAATTATCAATGCTGAACCAAGCAGTCGAATAATTAAGTACGAAGATTCACTAACCGCTCGTAAGAAAAAGTTTATTGATCAAGCTTTCTTCACGATGCAAGCTAGCGCTTCTGTTGCATTCCCGGTCGTAGACACTTCTGGATATCAAGTCTTTGTTAATTACGTTTCTGAAACCAACGATGACAAGATAGAAACTAGCATTGTTATCTCTGATAACAGTATTGAGGATGGCAGCTTTGCTAATGATTCCTTAACAAAAACGGAGATTGGTAATGTTAAGCAAAAGTCTTACAGAATTCAAGTTGGCACATCTGGAACTGAATTGACGGTAGCTTTTGATGCTAGCAAGCACGAAAAAATAGACGCAGACAGCGTCTTTGTGGAACCCAGATCTGTTAGAATTGTTTCTATATCTGGATGTCCAATACCTTACGAAACTGTAAATGTAACAACAAAAACTTGCATAGATGTCCACGACGGATGGGAAGTAAATTGCACCCCCTCTAGCGTCATTCCTGAGCAGCGAATAGTTGTATCAGGAACTCTTCAGCCAATATCTAGAAGTCGTAAAAACTACGTAGAGCCGGGACTGGTAGATTGCGAAACTATCACCACAGAAAAACTAATTGAAGACGGTCCAGTTGTTGTTGCGGAAGAGCTAGAAAACTTTTCGTCATTTAGCGCTGGTAAAAGAAGATCTAGAATTGTTGTTATCTCTGACCCAACTATTATTCAGGGTAAGTGTCCTCATTATAGAGACAATGCAGTTGGTGAAAACCAAAAGTTTATGAGAACTCTTTATCTGCCAAGCCCACAAGAAAATAGTCAAGAGAGAAAGTTTGAAAAAAATGAAGAGTACTTTGACACCGGCACAAAGTTTGAATATGTGCAAAAAATTAGAAGCCCAGAACCCGGTAGTCCAGCTAAATACTACTCGTTGATAAATGAGGATGCTTTAACAAGAAGATTTGGTGAACCCCTACATTCAGCCGTTGTTGGCAATCAAGCTTTATACAGGAGTGATGAAGATAATTTTGCTCCAGTGAATGTTTACAGGAAAAAAAATCCTCCGTTTGACCAAATTGAAGCTGAAACAAATACCTTTGTTAATCATGTGCGAAGTACATACGGTATCACACCAAGGTTTAGCGGTGTATTCCAAGGTCTTGGTCCGCTAACTGACGCTCAAAAAGATGAGGCTGGTGTTCAAAGGTTTGTGTTTATAAACGGCGAAATGGTTGAGATCAATCAAATTTACTACCCTCAAGATCAAGGTATTCAAGGTGGAATTACCGTATTACAAAAACTGACCGGTAGAGATTATCTAGATTATATTGATACGTTCTCTGGATATCCCGGTGATTTGTTTGGATATTCCATTGACCTTAGCAATGACAAGTTAATTGTTGGCTCTCCATTTAACGCTTTTAGTCCCGGCAAGGTCTGGGATTGGACAGAAGTCTCTGGCTCTTTGTCGGGCTATAAGATTAGTGAATACGGTGGTGCTGGTGGTGCGTTCTTCTTTGAAAGAACCGGCAAAGGCGAGAACGCTAGCTCTCAATTCCTACCCTTTGAGTATAAAGATAAGATAAAACCAGAAAGTGCAAACGTTGGAGTTAGTGGCGGTTTAACTGCGGTTAATATAAAAAATCAAAAAAACATTGGAACAGAAAGAAGTCAGGATCATGACGATGAGGACTTTAGGCAGACAGACCAATTTGGACGCTCTGTTGCTGTTGCTTCTGATATGTTTGCTATTGGTGCGCCAAACCACGACTGGATAACTGAACACAACCATGTTTACGATGGCACTTCAGCTTTTCTTAGAAAAGAATTTACAGCAGGGTTTGACATTCCAACTCACTTGCATCCAGAATCAAGTGGTGATCCAATTTTAAATGACGGCGCTGTTTACACCTACAGGCATGATTTAACAAATTTTGGCGACAGGTCTAAAAGTGTTGTTTTTGCTGAAAAGTTAAATAAGCAACAGCACAGCGGCAGATTTGTTTCTACTGCATCTGAGCCGTCTGGAACTGAAAATGACAAGTTTGGAGCGTCTGTCGCAATGCACAGGTCGTTCCGTGGAGATAGCGACTACACGCTAGTCGGTGGAGCTATAAATCACGATTATCCTACTAGTGGCAATCACACGACGGGGCTTTTGAAAAACGCTGGAGCGGCGTTTACTTACGACGCAATGTTAAGAGAGCAACCCAAAGTCATACCAACTGAAGGTGGCTATATATCCGCCAGAACATTTGGTCCAGATAATACAGACATTGTTTCATTGGTTGTTGAACAACCCACCTCTGGAGAACCTGTGGTATATAAAGCTTCTGGGGTGGTTTTCGCTAATAGATTTGGTGAAATATACCTTGAAGGCTCTGGTTTTGACCCTGCAACAAGAGGGTTTACAGCCCATAGGCCATTTGTGAAGTATGTAATTGGGAGACCTATAAATGGAATCACAATTGCTGACAATATAAATATGGTTGTCAAGGGCGTTCCGGGGTCTGGATCAGTAGACATGCCATTGTTTATAAAAGATACCAATGGCGGATACGTGTATAATAATGTAGCTTTATATACTTCTGGAAATATAGACTACGCTAGTGGAGATATGACAATGTATGTTTCTGGAGACAGGTTCTTTAACTCTGGTGAAATGGACTTGTTTGTATCTGGAGTGTTAGGAGTAAATAGCGCTTCGTTAGATTTACGAATTAGGGGTAAATAATGCCGATTAGAATAAGATATAAGAACGATCCAGCACAAGAGTGTACAATTAGACCAACTCCGTTTGTGTCTATTAGTACCAATGTGTTGAAAAATGCGGCTGGAGACCCTTTTGGTGTTAATTACTCTATAAATCTAACTGGAACCATATTAGCAGATGAGGGTTCGCCGTATACTGTAGACAACGTTGCCTCTCTTGGCAATGCTTTTGGAAACAGAATAGATTTTGGCAGTGGAGTGACTGAGCCAAACAAAAAAGGGCCATACGGTCAGTTTGACACCGATGTTAGCCACCGCTCTACAAATCTTCCAGATGAGGGAATGATAGATAGTAGACCGCCAGAGCAGCATGTCCACCTTAGAGATAGAGCTACTGCCATTCTGTCAAAACAAAGAGTTCTCAGGGGTTTGTTTGCTCAAGACGGACAGCGATTAGAAATATCTGATATTGATGGCGACAGAGCGGTTATAGTTTGTTACCCTAGAGTTCTTGATATAAATTTTGAAGAAGGTATTTATATAAATACTTGCGGTTATACCATTTCGCTTGAAGCCGATATGCTTCTTTACCCAAAGGGTGATAGTGACGCAAACCTGACGCCAGACATTGAAGGTTTATATGTAGTTGGTGCTACCGGACAGCTTGAAGTTGGCGAGACGAGAAATGGCTTAACTGGCCCACCTTCTGATAAAGACATATTTACTGTATATGACGACAATCAAGGTATCACAGAAAAACAGTTAATAGAGCAATTTAATGCTAGGTTTATTCAAGATTATAGTGAAGATTGGTCTTTAGAGGTTGATGAGGGGCAGAGTGAAAGATATGACAAGGCCGTAAACCCCAATCAAGATACATTTTTACCTAGAACTTACCGTATTAGCCATACAGTTAACGCTGTAGGTAAAAAGCACTACTTCGACCCAAACGCTGGAATTGATTTAGACTCAGATCAGTATAAAGATTCTAATGGTAATTTGATACCCGGAATAGAAAATGGAACTATGCCAGCTTGGGTTCAAGCTAAAAAATTCGTTCAAGAAAGATTGAATTACGGAAATGCAAGTGGGGCATACCCAAATGTATTTGGTCAGATTGGAAAAGGTACAGTATCGCTTGTAGACGCATACAGAGGGTTTAACCATGTTATAACTGAAAACGTTGACATGGCGGGAGGTTCTTATAGTGCAACAGAAACTTGGATCATGGCTAGTGGCAATGCGCTTGAAAGCTGGTCTGCATCTATCAGTTCATCTTTAAGTACGCCTTTTGTCAGCGTTTCTATTGACGGATCGGTTAGAGGTCTTAGCGAGTACACTCCTAGCGGGTATCATATTCAAGAAAGAAACGACTCTAATTCTAAAAACTATGGAGTCAGAACTGGATTTGAAAATGCACAGTTAAAATATAACGAAATATCCAATTCTGGTAAATATGGGTTTGTATGTGACATCTTTAAAAGGGCAAACAATTTAGTTGCCGTTGAATTAAATTCTTCTCCAAATTCTATATCTCTATCTACAAATGAATTTACTGGAGAAATAACATACAGTTTACAATTTGACAATAGACCCACCAATATTATATCTGGAGTTTTGTCTGAGCAAATAAATGTAAACGATACATACCCCGGCGATGTTTTTGCTGTCATTCCAGTGATTGGTCGCCCCACCGGTCCAATTTTACAATACATTGGCGGTAGAACGGAATATAAGAGGGATGTAAACATCAGTCTAGTTGTAGACTACACTAAGTTGCCATACGGGAAGACTAGAAATCCACTGCTGCTTAAAAAGCCTAGCATTGTAGAGCCAACAGCCACCCAGATAGCAGACCTTTTAAAAGAATTAAGCCCAGCCAATGAACCCGGTATAAGAAAGTATTTTATAAATGCGCCTACGGAAAGTTGGAATCCCAAAGATGGAAATTATAGCTTTAACATTTCTTGGACTTACGAGTTAGATAAATGACAACGCCTAGTAATAGCACTTTTTATCAATGGGGTTATCACGATCCATCTAAAGATCCTGTTTTACCCATGTCTGACGAGCAGAGGAAGACACTTGAAAGAATAATTACGACAAGTGATGGAAGCGTAGCAGTTGGGTATCAACTACTTCCTTCTGGGGAGGGGTTTGATGATCCGTCTAAGTATTACACTATCGCTTTAGATCAAGACGTGAGCGACGGCAGCGACAAAAGACCAATTCATAGCGGGATTATTTCCGCTCCAGCTTTGTATCCGCACGACCCAGATGGGGCTGGTCTTAGAATAGACCGTGGTAACTATTATTTCTCTAGCGGCAATTATACCGTCTGGCCTAGCCCTAACGGCGACGACAGATACAGCGCATACTGGTGGGATGTTAGCGGTATATATTTTACATCTGATATTTACGGAGGCGCATATTCTACCCTTCCCACGCTCCCTTCTGGTAATGCAGCTTCCTTAGTTTTATTTGACGATCTAGACCAAGAGGCTTATTGGGGAAGTGGCTTAGTAAGAGCAAACAACGATAAAAAATATTTACTTTGGTTAGACGGGAAAAATGTTGATCAATTCGGTATTCTTCACAATGGAAGAGAGCTAGAAAAAATAGTAAAGATACCAGTTGGGTATAGCAAAAGAACGAAGGAATACCTATATAAAGATCAGTCAACAAAGTATTACTACAGTCTTTTTTCAAACGCAGATCACGATAAAATTGACAAAGGTTTTGAAAACTTTCAGATATTCTATAACTATATCCATTATATACCAAGATTAAAAAATCAAAATCAATCAACCCACGATAAGGTTGTTAACGATTTAACCAATCTGAATGAAATACCTTTTATTTCTAATGCTAGATCCGTGTATTTATATAGTGTATACGGACTTAACAATCTTTTTATTCCGATCTTGAGAGCGCCGTCATTACCGTTTCCGCCAGCGGAACGTGGTGAAGAAGAATCTGAAGATCAAGAGTATAATTCAGAAGAAGATCTACAGAAAAAGTTTAATGCAGTTAGCGGACTACTAGGACTATAAGATGGCAAACGAATATGATTACAGTGTAATTCCAAACACGGGTATAACTAAAGAAGATTTAGGAAACCAGAATTATTTAGATGGACCAGTTTTACCACAAGGTAAGGACGGGTCTTTATCTGTTGGCGGTTGGACAGACGCAAACCGTGGATTTTGGCAACAAACCTTTTTAGGCGCTTCTATAAGAAGTTTTAATTTAAATGCCGGGTTTGGTGACAGTAGTTCATCATTATCTGTAGATCTCGTTAACGACGAATACAACAAGTCTGACGGCACACTTCTCGGCTCTGGTGACGACGTTTACCACAATGGTTCTAGAGACCGGTTTGAACCACCCGTAGTCGGCTCTCCTGTGTTTTTTAAATTTGGGCAAAACCCTGCAACTATAGAGCAAGCTTTTAGAAAAACCCTTGATGACACTTATGGTTTTTATACTTTTGAAGATTATGAACTACCATCAGTCAGTGGTATTGGTAGACAAGATCCAAACTATCCAGTTGGAGTTTTAACAAAGCTAAACATACCCGATAAAGAATATGCTTTTTATTCTGGCGCGATGCCGGGTTCCGGCTATCACGCAGATGTATTTATTGATAGAACTAAATATTATGACATAAAAGATTATGATTTTAAAAATCGTGGTGAAAATCATTTTGTGTTTGGTGGAATTTTGCAAACTTACACGGAAAACAAAGGTGCTGGTGGCGCACCTTTATATAACGTTAAAACAAACGACCCTAGAGAGATACTGTCTAACGTATCCGTACTTCTTAATAATTATCAAGGAACTACATTTAACAATAAAAACTTGATAAACGTATATGGATTTTTAGAGTATGACCCTAGCGATCAATTAAAAAGATTTTTAGAGAATTCGTTTAACGAAAAAAGAGTTCTTCAAAAATTAGTGGCTGGGGATGGAAGTATTTCTTATATTAATGATGACGTTTACAATGCTCCTTCACTCCTATACCCTGATAGATTTTTACCAGAAGCTCTAAAGGGGCAGTCCATATTAACTGGTTCATTTAAACCGGCGCTTGATAGGAATCTGTTTTTACATGACGACGTAGATTTTACAATATCTAATTATGCTGAAAATTTTCAAGATCTTGGTTGGATGGCAAGTAACTTTCCTATAACTGGACAGGGTTTTTCTAGAAGATCTAGCAATGGTATACCTTGGTATAGAGTTTCTCAAGCTTTAGCCACGCTGTTTGACTATTACGGGTACATGCCTAGAGAATATCATCAAGCTGGATTTGGTGGTGCGATTAATTTTAGAGGGTACAATTATATTGTTGACTTTACAGGGTTGCCTTTAAATCTATTGCCAAAAATGTATTTTATGGATTTTGATCAACTGGACTTATTATCCTTAGCTCAAGAGATTTGCGACGTGACAAGCCACGAACTGTTTGTTTCTCTCTTGCCAGTAATTGACCATCCGGCGTGCAGCAGGTATTACTGGAGGAATAGGTGGAACACTGAACACAAGCGCAGTGAAAAAAATCAGATTGTTGGAATAATTAGATTGGATGCGATAAACAAGACTAGGCAACCAAAATACGGGGCGATAAGAGATTATCTATCTAACCTAGAAAAAAACAAAGTTTATGTTGGAAATCAAGATCTGGGGTATGAAGTTTCTAATGTCACGACTGATAAGATAGTTGTTGGCGCACAAGAGATAGAAATGCATTTCTTTACTAATAATAAAGATAGAGACAATGTTCAACTAAGAAGAAAAAAAGACGGCCTTAACAATTTCTTTAGTGTACTTCAGCAAGACCAATGGGAGCTACAAACATCTTTAAGTCAACAAGTTTTACCTTTTTATGGATTTCTTGGAGAAAAGGCAGTCACTATACCTAAAGGGTACGGACCTTATAAGCAAATAATGCTTGACGCAAAAGGTTTAGACGCTCATGGTGTTGGTAATTATTATGTTGCCACCGAGATTGAACTGAGACACGCTTCTGTTTCTTATGATCAGTGGAGAGATTTTCTTCTTCAATACGACGAAACCTATTTGCAAGAAATGGCAGATAATCAAGTTTTTTGGAAAGATTTAACAAACTCTGTAATTGAAGACAAAATAACACCGTTAAAAGATCTTGTAAAGACACAGGCTCTTAAAGATGAGATGGATAGGGTTGCGGCAAAGTCTTACGCCGTCAGTGTGCCAAGGTCTGTGTGGGACTCAGAGAAGAACTACATGGGAGAAGACGGGTTGCCAGCCAGTCCATGCAACCCTCCCTACGGATACCCGCTTTACTACAAAAGGGCAGAAAAGATTGGAATACCTGAAGCTGGTATAGCAGAAATACAAGGCGCAATAAATAGCGTCATGTCAAACATAGAACGTGCAGAAGATCTTGCTGACGAAAGAGAAAAATATTTCTTTGACAACAGGGACCAAGCGATCAGTAAGATACATAAAATTAGAACTAGATTAGAAACTTTACACAAGGGTGCGGGCGAAAACGAGGAAGTCCCATATAAGGACTACATAAGAGTCGTAAATAAACAGCTTGACGCAATGGAAAAGGTCTGGGAAGACGAATCTAACGGACTGAGAAGTTATACTGGTAATGCACTGGCAATTATTAAAAATACAAGGAATGGCGTTCCTCTTACTAAATCTGTTCCAGAGGTCGCAAAGAAGCACATTAAAAACGCTAAGAAGGTTTATGAATGGGTTAAGTCAATTGCTGACGAGTGCCTTGGTAAAAAGTTCTTAGTAAAAATACCAAAAGCATGTAATGTAAACTATAGTGATAAAATTCAATTTTACCCAGATTTTACTCAAAACATAGCCACTGGACCGTTTGGCTTCAAGCCACTCCCTATTGATACAGACCCATCATACGTAAACTCACCGTTCTTTGATCTTGAGTTAGCTTATCTAAAAAATTCTTTTCCTATAAATCCGTATACTTCTACATGTGAACATTACAACGACTACGTTAGACTTAAACAACAGTATCCAGCTATAGATCCTAAAACTCTTTCAATCTATACGTCTAATAAAGCTTACACTCATGGCGCTTTAAAGTGCAACTGGAATCCTGTTGCAGAAAAGTGGGATTATAACTACAAACCAGAACCTCAAGGTGGTTTCTTTAATTTTGCTCTGTTTGATAGAAATATGTCTCTATCAGAGAGTATGAACGTGGAAGACAAAAAAGGTGAATTGCCCGCTGCTGTTGAGCAAGGTTTGGTTCCAGTAGATTTAACAAACATTCTGGTTTCTGATAGTAGAATAGGAGCCTATGTAAGATTTGACAACAGTCAGTATTATGATTTTTCTCAAATCCCATCTGATAGCTTTACGCAACAGACGAGGGATAGGTATGGAAATAGACTGTTTGTTGCAGACGTTTCTGAAACTTTAGATAATGTAAATCCAGATTCAAAAGATTTCTTAAATGATTCTATGAATGACATTTCGTCTCAAGACGCAATGAATGAAAGATTAAAACGAAAACCTCAATCTGTAGCCTATGTTAAATGTACTGTTTCAGAAGAATTATACATGACCCCTCCGGTAACTACAGCATCTACGAACGTGTGGGCTATTGATTATGATGTTACCTTTGCTATAGACGCACCAAGTATTGTTCAAGTAGTAGACGAAAGTGGGTGTTTGACAACTAGAGAGATTGGTCCAAACGTAAGACCTATATTTAGAGTGCCTAACGGCGGGGCGCCCGGTCCAGTTAAGGATAATCTACTTTCATTTGGAAGATATTACGATAGATATTTAAATTCTAACATTATAATTACAGAAAATCAACTATTAGATTCAGATAATGTTTATGCTATTATTACACTTCCCGGTAAAGCAATTCCTATTGCAGAAATTAGATACTGTGATAGTGTTTTGCAAAGCTATGAGTCTGTTAAACTTAAAAATATTTTAACGCAGGATGTCGTTAGAATTCCAGATTTTGCATCACCTCCACCTAAAATTAACAAACAAAAAATTGCCAATTGCTTAACTCCGGGATTTGAAGATTTTAATTATGAAAATGTAACAAGCGCACAGAAAGAACAACAAAAGATATTAAGAGGTTTGCAGATATTTAATAACAAAATTAATTTTACATCTCCTTCGCCTGTTTACCCAGATATAGTCGCTCTACCCTTAATGTCTATGGAGCGATGTTACGGACCTTGGCAGTCTGCTTCTAGCTTGAACGCTCAAGCAGATCCAAGAGAAAGATATTTTGACATAGGTGGCAAGGTAGAGTTTATAAAAGATGAAAATCTAGCCCCTTGGAATTTTGCTGGCTACCAATTGTTAAATGAAGCCGGTGCTTTAAAAGCGCAACTTTCAAATAGTTTATTATTATTTAGTGAGCGTGGTGGCTTTGTTTACGCAGATTATCCAAGCGGCATCGGGTTAGCTAAACATTTACAGGATGAAGGTCCGCTTGTTACCTCTATAGGTGTAGAAGTCGGAAATGGAGGATTAAAAACCACGGTTAAGATGGATTTATATACATCTAAATTTGGTAAACTGCAAAAACAAAAAGAAATGGCTATATCGCAAGTTGCTAGAGAGCGTCAAAAAATTACAGACCAAAACAACGCCGCCATAAGAAGGGGTCTTGGCAAAGCGCAGTCAAATATGAATATATACGGAGACGTGTTGAAAAATGGCGGTCAGAACTTGATAAGACTGGCGAAGGCAGATCCAGATCAGTATAGCAACCTACAGAAAGGTAAATTTTCTGACAGGGTTAGAGTTGTTTCAAATAACGTAGACGCTACAACTGGTGAGTTTGTTAGAAACAATATGGACATAGAAAGGGAGTCTTTAAATGAATTAAAACAATTATTTCCAAATAACAATGATATACAAAGACTAGAGCAATATAATTATATTATGGACAATCAAGAGGACGTTGTTGAGTATATTTTAAACGGCCCAGCAGAAGACACCCCCCAAAGCATTATAGAAGCTGGGGATGAAGTTAGACGGCAAATACAACAAATACCATCTTGGGCTACAAATTTCCTCGGAACATTTTTAGGAAACAATGATTAGGAGTAAAAATGGGAACTTTTAATAAACAAAAAAGAACAGAATATCATTTAATAACGTGTAATCATCCGTTTATGATTGACGCTGGTATGAATTCATTCACTCTGCCAGAGTTGATTAACTGGTGGAATTTTAAAGACGGTGCAGGCAAGTACACAAATCGCGAGTTTTTTCCAAAGTTTTCTCAAGACCAAGATGAGAATGAGTCAATTGGGCTGGCAGAGCTTATTGATCCCACGCCAAGACACGTTGGTTCGTATGAATTTAACGCTTGGAGATATGAAAAATTTAATGCTGGGAACTATATAAAATACGCAATATTAGCTAACAAAACTAAAGATGCAGATCTATGGGAATATTACAACAATAATCCAGATATTTCAAATTCCGATAAAGACCCATTTAATATACTTGACTTAAATTTAAATTCTTATACTGGAAAAACGTTTGATAGAATAACTAGAGAGTTAGAGGATTTTCCAGCGCTTTCCGAAGGTATCACAGACGATAATCCAGTTGTTGTTTCTAATCTCATAGCGATGAATGATTTTTATAATATAAAGGGTTTTGAGAATACAGAGCAAGACAATGCGTCAAGAAAGTTTTTAAATGACATCCGAAGGTCTAAAAATTCTGGCTATATTTCTTGGAGTGGTGTAGTTCCGCTGTTTCTAAACATTTTTGAAGGTGGTCAAAAGTGTGTTACTAACGAGGACTTTGTATACAAGTTGTATTTGTTTGATAGGAAAAAGCCACTTGATTCTACAAAATCACAAGCATTTCCAGATATAACGCTCGCCACGTATGCAATTGGTCCAGACGGAACAAACCAAAAAGGCAAACAAGACGGCGATTCTTTTGCGATAACAGACGATGCGCCAGACAAAAAAGTTGGTGGAAAGCTAAGGACAACATTTAGACCGTATGACGGAACGTTTTCTGCTGGATCTGAACAAATCTATGGCATAGTTACTTCTGATACAATACCTGCCACTGTTTTTCCTGAAGATATGGTTCAGTGGGCAGAAGATATGGATATAGAAGAGTATCTTAAAGACGCTGTTAACAATCCACACATTCAAATTGGGTCAGGTGTTGCTATACCCATAGACATGCAAAACTCAAACCCTTTTCAATGGACACCAAATTATGCTAACCCAAAGGGTTGTCGCAGCGATGACAAGACAAAGGTCACTGTAAAAGTATTTAATATGTCTCCCAGAGACTTTACCAAAGGTGAAACTGTCTTACTTACTGATAGGTATAGTATGTGGTGGATTGATCCAATTGCGAGCGGGGGGGAACCCGCAGTTCCGCTGCAAAAAACAGTGAGTCAGTGGCAATTTACATACCATATGACAAACCAAGATTATTTCTTTAGGTTTGCAGATCCAACAGCAGAAGAAAATGACAACAATACTAGGAGCAGCCAAGAAGATGGTATTGATGGCGGTTACAAATTAAATCCAAAAGTCGTGACCTGCATGGAAGCTGAACAGGCACTTTCTAGAAAATACCTTGCAGCTAGAGACCAGACAACTTATTTAGAAAAGTATGGAGAAAATGTTAAAGACACAGATAGTATAGAAGAAAAAGACGCCGGAAAGGCTTGGCCCGGATATGCTCAAGTTACTAACTGGGATTTTATGGGAACGCACCTCGCTGGACTAAGAGAAGATAATGGTGGGGACAACATGGGTAATGCGCTCGTTTTGACCCAAACAGATAAAAACCATAGAGGTGAATTTTTACAAGAGTTTAATAACTATGGCGTGCAGGGTGTTGGTAGATTTACGGCACCATTTTTTGGTTGTACTTTTCCAAATGGATATCTTGGTGGTGATGAAACAAGTAAATATGTAAACTTAAACTCAGCGGTAAAAGAAGGTGATAATTTTACTGGTAAAGGTTTTTATGTTACTGGGCAAGATATATCAAGTGTTTCTCAAGATCAAGCATTTTTTAATCAAGATAAATATGGTGATGATACCGCTCTTAATGTTTTTGACCCGACTCATGATGATAATAATATAAGCACAAACATATCTCCATACTATTTCTTTGAAAGAATATATGAGGAGCAAGAGGTTGCAGATGAACCACACTGTAATATATTTAGTTCTAAGCAAGATTTCTTTCACCTTCCTGCTGACATAGGTGTAAATGGATCGTTTAATGCTGAGTACGGTGGACCTATATTAAGTTTAAATAAAGTACAAGAATATATAACAAACTCAAAAATAAGTAATTGGGCTAGTACTACCAAGGTTTATGAAAACTTTCATGATTTTTGGTTAGATCCAGCCTCTTTCCAATGGTTGTACAACATTGTAGACAGCGAGACCAAACAGGAAACAAATAATCCTGACAATTCAACATTTGACATTAGACCAAGAAATCCAAACAGGGTTGAGTTTAGGCCGCTTAAAGATTCTGTGTTTGCGCAGTTTGATCCACCTCAAGTTCAAATTTTTGGACTACCGCCTAGCGGAAACAACGCGGATACTAGAACTGCGCAGTTAGTGAATCCGTACCCAGCAAAAGCTTTGGTGGCGCAAGGATTTAACAATTACAATATTCCGGACGGACAACCCGCTAATGGCGGTATAGGAATTAGTAGTTACGGCGGCTCTTCTCCACTTTGGGGTAAAAAGACAAAACTAAGATTACTTGCTAATGATGGTCCACGCTACGCAATAGGTTTTGAAGACGACCCAAACAATCAGCCTAGCCTTAGTGAAGGGAGCAGTAGGGCGGGTTTAATATTTAGTTTAAATCCAAAGAACGCTCCCGCAGATGATGAAGATAACAACGCTATTAAGAATGTAAAAAATATTTCTGCTCAAGCAGACATAGCCTTTCAAAATGGATCAGCGCCTGCCTTGGGTAATGGCCTTATAATGCCATTTAAATACAATCCGTGGTACTTTGGTGGTCTGGGTTTGCACCTTGAATGGAACAAGTTAAACGATAGCGCTTGGTATCCCACCTTAGACACAATTTACCCAAACTTTATCACTAACAATCAATACGGGGCAACTGACAACAATAAGCAGAGGGGAGCTTATGGAGTTATTGGAGCGGTTTGCACTTCTGAGATGGAGGCTGGCGTACAGTTTAAGACCGTTAATATTCTTGGTCAACCTCACTTCTTCCAAGGGAGTGTGTTTTATCCTTCGTGGGGCGCTCGTCAGGACTTGACATATAGCGATCCAAATACTACAGCATTATTTGTAAAGATATATGAAGCTTGGCCTAGAGACCAAACTATTTTTGACGCTAGATTTTATGCTGTTCATCATTTTAATGCTGGAAATAGACTACAAATAGATGATGATAGCAGAAGACCTTGGGAGGTTGGCTATCAATTTGGTGAGATTTTTACCTATGGTGAAAGAAATCCTCTTACGCAACAGCTTATAAGGCCAGACGAAACGCTAGACTTTACCTTTACCTACAGTAGTGGTACGCAACAAGTCTCCGAAGTTCAAGTGCAGACATATGTTAATACTGATGGAGTTTTCACAACACCTTTCTCAACTAGTGGAATACCAGTAGTACACGATAAAACTGTTACAAACGTTGACGCTAAAATACCTTCTATATTCTCTAATGGTACTGTAGATTTAGAAGTAACTAGTGAAGATCGTCGTCCAGATAGAGACACCTTTGGTATAGAATCTTTATTTGATTATGAAGACATAAGGGGTGTTGACAGCAAATTGCTACGCAGCACTTTGATTCACAGTGAAGGAGCCGTTATTCCAGAAAATACATGTAATTATGTAGTAGATGGAGATATAGTTAAAGATTTGGGTAGGTATATTGAGGACAAGTTTAGTGACGAAGACTTTGATGAATATTTAGCAAAATATCAAAAGTATACACCCTTAGTTCCTACTTCTTTATGGAACGTTGATTCAAACAGAAGGGCTAGGTTGCTGCCTTGGATTTACAGAAAGCACGACATAGGCTTTGGTTACAGTTCAACTGGTTTTTTGTTTGATCCGGGCTTTATTAAATTTGAAGATTCAGATGGAAACACTTTAATACAACCAGAAGACACGTTGCACGATATTGTTGAGGCGCAAGGGTCAAAAAATATCATAGTTGCAGAACCGGGTGCTGGCTACAAGCTTGGTAATATATTTACCGTAACTGGTGGCACTGGTTCAGATGTTCAAATGAGAATTTCTGAAACTGGTGTAGATGGTTCTGTTGCTAAACTACAATGGATAACCGAAGAAGAGTCGGCTGCTGGCAATCAGGTTGATCGTCCTTTGATTGGTTATGGTTTTTTACCAACAGACTTTTTGTCTGGAGAGGCAACTGGCATCACACCCGAAACAACATCTAACTTAAAAATAACTCCTGTTGGTAACTCAAATAGATCTTTTAAAGCCTATTTCGTTGCTGGGTATACAAATTACGAAGAGTTTATAGATCGTAAACCGCAGGTTGTGACTGAAATTAAAGATGCGTACAGGATTAGTGCGCCAAACAACAAAGACGGAGAAAGTGGCAGTGTTACTTGGAGGGATAATCAAGGTGTTGAAATTATCCCACTGGGCGCTCAACCGCTTGTTCTTGGAGACGGGACTGCCTTTGTTGGTTTTCCCGGAGGGTTGAACAATACGGACCATGTCGTTGGCACAAACGTTAGAAGCATAAATCTGAACTACGACAGAGAAAAGTCTAATCCTAATGTTCTTAGGGGTGCATATTCAAAATATGACATGTTTTTCCATTTTCATTGTGATACTAATCATCAATGGATTGAATCAGACGGTCAGCCCCTTACGTTTGAAAACCAGATCGACATGGAGATATTTCCATTTTGATTTTTTTAATTTAACTACTTAATAGTGTATAATAATAAAGACACTCACAGGAGAAATAAACATGGCAACCATACGATTTTACGGCAATTTAGTGACGGCCACTAATCCGTCTGGAACATATATAGATCACGCAACGTCTGGAATTGGCTTTTTTGGTGGAGACTTTGGCCTTTCTGTACCTGTTGACTCTTATCAAGACAATACTTATATAACAAATTCTGACGGCACGGTTGAAGCTCAAAAGCTAATGAATACCAAGTATGCTTCCGAATCTGGAACAAAGCATAATACTCAAAATGAAGCAAATAATGATACTATGCCAAATTACTACGCTCCATTAAACATTAGGTTTGAGCATAGTGAGGCGGTTAGAGTCAAAAATTGTCAGCTTAGAATATTTGATAGATCTGACATTACTAAAAATGCTAGTGGTGTGACGACTGAAGTTTATGAAATTAGACATCCAAGCGATTCTGCAATTGCGAGTAAAGCATTAAACCATAGAGGTAATGGCGCTGGAAATCATGGGTGGACTAGATTCATGTACGACGGTGTTCCCGCCAACAATATAGTTGCTCCACTTAGTTTTACAGAAAGCCCCGGAGCAAGCGGGTTGAATGGAAATACTTCTGACGCTACGTCTACTGCTTTAGACGGTATCGTTGGAGTAACCAGCAGTGGGGCAGCGCATCAAAGCGCACGTCACGACTGGTATGCTGCACTTTCAGCTTCTCCAGATGAAATTGGAAGCAAAACTGACTTTGGGCTTTATTTTACTGTTGAATATCTATAAAAAAAGAAGCCGCCTTTCGACGACTTCTTCTAACAGGTCAGTAGCGGTGTGCTACTGGCCTTTTTTATTCTTCCTGACCCGTTTTTGGGTTGTATTTAACCCATCCTCGACTTGGCAACCAATTACCTTCCTTGTCCTTACGTTTCGGGAACAATCCACCGCCCTTCTTCATCACTCCGAATGCTAGCTTTGCCCCACATTCGTTGCACTTGAGTTCGTAATAAAGGTTGTCGTCAACATTTCTGACTACGAACCTAACATCGTCACTTCCGCATTTTCCGCAAACGGTTTCGTCAAAAACCTCTTGGAAATTAGAAAGTTGTGAAAAAATCTCACGCTGAGTGTCTCCATCCAACTCGACAGAAATACGACCGCTTTTAGTAGTGTAGTTTACTCTCATTAGTTTCTCCAATCTTGGTTATATCCAATAAAATCTGTAGGAATAGTGTTTTTCTTCTGTTGATATTCATTCAACTTTTCAATTACATCACTTGCTTGTTTTTTAGTAGTCTTACTAATAATTACTACATTTGCGACCTCCTTTAGAATCTTCTGCGCATCAACATTTAGTTGTTTTGATTTACCGTCAATAAAATTAGCTTGAGGACCAGTCATTGTTCCGCTAGAATCATATTCACTAGAACTTACATCAAGCCCTTTCTTTTTACTTATATCCTTAGCAATCTTAGCCGTATCCTTGCTTGTCATCTCTTCTGCGGCTACAGTTTTGAGTCTAAGAGCCTTTCTTAAAGCTCGACCTTCTGCTCGCGTTGCTGCCGTAGCAGTCACAAACACCTGAAATGCGTCGTCTGTGTTACCCTCCCAAGCGTCAGCCACATCGCTAAAAAGACTGCCATCTTGAAAAACAACTTCCCATATTACAGTAGCCCTACCAATCTCATTTCCAGAATCTGGAGCAAAGATTTGAGTGGGCCGACTTGATACAATTCTACCAAGCAAAAGTTCTGAAACCCTACGTAGACCAGCGCAAAGCGGCCTGCCGTCAAACATTTCATTGTCTTCAAATTGATCCAGAACATAATCATTCCATTTAGGATCAGTTGGATGTGGCGCACCATCATCAATCACATCTTTTACAGATGTGTCGGTGTTAGATGGTGTAGCTAATTCTACATCTTCAAATAAATCATCTTTCATTATTCAACCTCAATAAAGCGTTTAGATCGTACAGGGAAGTTATACCCTATATCTTTAATTTTTTCAAGCACAATATTTGTTAACCTGTTCTTTTCTGCCAAAGATTCTTCTCCGCAAGATTTGACCCGTAAAATAGCATAACCTTTACTAAGCAAAGCTCCGCTTTTTCTAAGGTCGGCGTTCATCTGTTTCTCTAGCTTTTCCTGCCCCCAGATGGGATAAAAGTGTGACGGCCCATCTACTTCAATTATAGTATTGAGTTCTGGAATATACAAGTCTACTTCTAAATTTTCACTAATAATTATCTTTTTATGCAACTCTACTTTATACCCAAGGTCTCTAATTTTACTAGCTATATGCCTTTCCATTTTAGACCCTTCTACAGCAGAAACCCGAATCGCTTGAGTTGCTTTACTTCTAATTTCTTCCTGTTTAGCTTTTGGCATACTGTGCCACCTCTTTTTAGACTCTAAAGATCGTCTTTCTCTTTCTTTTTCAGAGAGTTCGTCCCAGTGTTTAACTAATCGAGAGCTAATTTTAACCTTAGTTTCTTCTGGTCTTTTTAGACCGTCTGTAGGGTGTGTACTTCTGCCCTTTTTTAGCGCGAGTTTTTGCGCAGCACTTCTATCTTTAATATCAACTCCGTGCTTTAATAACACCCTTCTAATTTTATTAGGGTATGTATTTAGCTCTTCGGCAATTTGATATGTACTCTTGTCTTGCTTTTGGTATAAGTCCACTACTCTTTGTTCAAAATCTTTCATCCTAATGCCTTATGTATGATTGATGGATTAACGCTATCAAGAAGTATTGGTTTTACACCGGTTAGTCTATATACTTCTTTTTGGTCTTTTTTATTTGTTGTTAAGATTTTTGTAACTTTAGACATGCCTATGAGCGATGCTACATCGTGTTTAACGTCTCCGTAAAACAAGTATGCTAAAGTGTATTTGTTTACAGCCTTAATCGCGTCTAAAAATGTATCCATACTAGTGGCAATTAACGTCCCCGTAAAATGCCAAATGTCTGTAGAGTTAAACATTGCGAACTTTGGCTCTATTGAACTGGGACCAATTTCTTTATAAAAAACGGACCCATTACTAATAGATTCATTTTCTAAATCCTCGTTCATCCTATTAAATAGTTCAACGGTCTTTTCTTCTTGATTTATTTGATTTATATAAAATGCTACATTCATTATTGCGCCTCTCGCTAATTGTTGTTTAAAAACCATTCTATTGTTTCTTTTAACCCTGTTTTAAGATCTGTCTTTGCCTCAAAACCTAATAATTTTTTAGCCTTCGACGTGTCTAAACATCGTCTAGGTTGACCATCTGGTTTACTGTCATCGTATTTAATAAACCCATTATACCCCATACAATCAGATATCTCACTTGCCAATTCTTTAATAGTTATTTCTTTACCTGTTCCTATATTTATTGGTCCAAGTCCGGGTTCTGTTTCTATGGCTTTGGCAATCGCTTCTACACAGTCTGGTGCATATAAAAATTCTCTAGAAGCTTTTCCTGATCCCCATACCGTTACCATCTTCTCGCCATTTTTTATGGCGTTATAAAATTTAAGTATAAGCGCGGGAATAACATGACTACTAGTTAGATTAAAGTGGTCGTGTGGGCCGTACATGTTGACTGGAATCAAGTTAGCACCCCTCATGCCATACTGCTCTCCATACGCTTGTAGAAGCCGCATAAGCGTCTTCTTGGCGATTCCATATGGGGCGTTTGTTTCTTCTGGATAACCTTCCCATATATTAGTTTCATCAAACGGAACAGGTGAGTGCTTTGGGTAGGAACACACCGTTCCAAGTAATATAAATCTAGGAACCATCTGCTTCCTAGCTTCTTCTATTAAATTTGTACCCATAATAAGATTTTCATACATAAATCTGCCGGGATTTTCTTTATTAGCACCGATTCCCCCCACAGTGCCTGCCGCATGTACAATTACATCTGGATTGTAATATTCTAACGCTTTCCTACAGGCATGTTGATTTCTTAAATCGTAATTCATGGAACCAATTCCAGAAATCTTATATTCTCGATCTAAATAGTTTGGCAAGTACTTCGTTAAATTTTTACCAAGAAAACCACTTGCTCCTGTTATTAACACTCTCATGCGTACCTCTAAATTGTAATCCAATTTTCTGGAATGATGTCTTGACTACTTGGCGCTCCCGGTCCAAACCAATTAGACGGAGCTATAACTTTCTTATTCTCATTTTTATTAAGCCACGCTGCCCACCAGCTAAAACTACTGTTGGCAATTATATTATTATCACATGCACTCATTAAGTATAAATCTTCTATATCCGTATTACCTTCGGCAAATACCATGTCGTCAAAGTTTAAATTACTCCTGCACCAATGCGCATCGTCAGAGAACACAAGCAGCTTATCGTACTCTATGTGTTCTAATGCCTTTTTGTAGTATGAAATTGGTTGTACAGGGTGATAGCCGTTTGACGTTACATAATCAGTTCTTCTTATATGTATAGATGCGGTTTTTTCTTTACCTATAAATGGATAGTTATCATTAATATGATAGTCTATACGTGGGTCAATCTCAAGATTGTTTCTTATTACATCTGAATTTTCTTCAAAATATTTCTCTGACTGCCAATAACCCTGTAAGTTATAGCACCTTTGTGTTTGCGACAAGTCATATCTTGAAAAATTTGCATAGCTAAAACTGTCACCTAATGATACTTGCCCTAGTGTATAATTATCTTCTATGTTACTAAAGACTAAATTAGTAAATTCATTCAATTGTGGCCGTCTTTTATCTTGACCATTGTAAAAACTTAAATCATACTGTATAGAGTGTCCATATTTTTCCTGTAGGTTTCTAGCGCAGGCCCACTGAAACAGTTGATTTCCCAAGCCGCCCATTACTGTCATGTTAATCATTGTTTTCTCCTGTACAGCGCATCGCCCCACTTAAACTCTGTCATGGCTGTTTCGACTCTTTCAAAATCTGACAGGTATTCATCAATTTCGCCAATCAGTGCGCAGTCCTTGTATATATCAGTTTCGTTAACTTCTGTATAAATGTAATCAATTCCTTTTAACAAATAGCCAAACCCTTTGAGGGCAAGAAGTTCTGCACCCTGTATGTCTAGATTTAAGAAATTATATTTACTTACGTCAACATCGTTTTCTTTTACTAGGGTGTCAAATCTTTTTGTTTTTACAGCTATTGTTTCTGTTACATAGATGTGCGGATGATATATTTTATGCTTTTCTAGATCTAAAATAGAAGAGGACTCTCCGTTGTTAGTAACCTTAAACTCAAATACTTCACCGTCTTTATCTGCTATAACTTCATTATAAAATAACTCTGTCTCTAAAACGCCATAAAGCAAAGAGTTTCTGTAAATCTTTTCATTACCCTCTACCCAGAGCATGTCTGTCACCCCGTTGGATATATAGGCTTGTCTCTCTTCTCTCATGTGAGCGCCTATATGTATTATTCCGCGCGGCACTTCATATTTATTTACTATGTGATTAAAATTTATTAGCATAAGTCTCTCCATTTCTTAGCACAGGCTTTGGGCGATAGATTATTTAAAACAAATTCTCTAGGATTGTAAGACGATAAATTAGATCTAAATTCTTCAAAATCCTCTTTCCAGTTTTCCTCGCAAGAAACTAAACCAGAAGTTTCGTCAAAATAAGACGCTGTTGTTGCTTGCAGGTCATGTCCGGGTAAGAAATTTTTCCACATGGTTGGTCCCCATTCGTCACGTAGAGATTTTACATCTATTGCAAATATAGGCGTGTCACAACTCATAGCTTCTTGAAATGCAAAACCTTGGCTTTCATGACAACCAACCCAAATGCAGTAGGGCGCTTCACTTATTGCTTGTAGGTACGAACCCTCACTGTATGACCCATATACGACTAGTGTCATATCGTTACCAAAGTATTCTCGAACTCTAGCTAAAAGTTGAGGATCTCTATTTTTAAAGTAGACGACTGGCTTGCCCGTCTTCTCGCTTGGGATAAACCTATCTATATCAACGGGAAACGGTAGGGCAGTGCATCTAATATCTTGACGTATGCTCATAGTAAGATCAACAAGCCAAGGTGAAAGGCAGTTCATAAACTCTTTTTCTGAAAAGTCATAACGATTCATATCAAAGTGATAAAAGTGTGGACCGTAAACATGAGTACAATCTTGACCTTCTATTTTTCTTACTTGATTAAAGATGTGTACTTGGTCATACTTTGTATTTTTATCGTAAGACCTATCAAACTCAAAACCTTGAGATTGTAGCAAGCCCATGCCCGCTTCGTTCTTGTGGTGTGCGGAACCTTCTACATAAATTTTCATATTAATACCTATTGCAAACTTCTATTATGTGTTCTTTATCTTGTTTTGTCAACCACCAACCCACGGGAATGTTAATCATTTTAGAACAAAATTCATCACACCCAGTTAAAGGACTGGCAGATTTAAAATCTTTGAATACAGTGTAGTCATCATTTCTAACGTGTACAACATCCGAAGCTATACCGTTTTCATGTAGATATTTTTTAAAATGTTCTCTATCATTTACAAGTATAGAATAAATCCAATATGAAGATTGCGACTTACTGCACCTTGCGAGTTTTGTCAGCTTTGGATTATTTATTTCTCTGTCGTATAGTCTACCGTTTTGAATGTGAGATTGGGTGATATAGTCAATGTTTTTAAGTTGCTCTAGACCTATTAGCGCATTAAGATTGTTCATATGAAACTTAAAGCCGACATCAGAAATATCTTGCTCCCATTTGGACTTTCCAGTTTTCTCTGTATACTTTCTATCTAGGCAGTACCATCTTAGCAGTCTTGCCTTTTGTGCATCTTCTTCTGTATTGCACATCAAAGCGCCACCGTCAACGGTTGTCATGTGCTTGATGGCTTGAAAAGAAAACATAACGAAGTCGCTATGATTTCCAATCTTTTTGCCGTTATACGTCGCGTCCATAGCGTGAGCAGCATCTTCAATAACTTTAATGCCATGCTCTTTTGCGATAGTGTTTACGGCATCAATGTCAAACGGCTGTCCAGCCCAATGAACCGCACATACAGCTTTTGTCTTTGATGTAATCTTTTTCTTCATATCTTCTGGGTCAATGTTGCCAGTCTTAGGATCTACATCAACCCACACAAGTTTTGCGCCAAATAGTAATGCAGGAACATTTGTTGCCATACAAGTCATTGGCGTAACTAAAACTTCATCACCCCGCTGTATGTCACACAGTTTGTAGGCAAGTGTCAGCGCTGAAGTTCCAGTGTTTACCAGTGAACAGTTTGGATTTCCAACGCGCTCTGAAAACTTATTTTCAAATTCGTCAGAGTACACGCCTTCTGACACAAAACCCGTGTTAAACAAATCTTCAATCTTTGACCCCATACCTTTAGGTATGAATACTTTAAATAATGGTATCATTCTTCTAGCCACCTTTGATTTTCTAGTGTCCACTCAATAGTTTTTGTTAGAGCTTCTTCAAAGCCAACTGGTATTTGCCAGCCAATACTATTCATCTTTTCGCCACACAAAGAGTATCTCAAATCATGCCCCGGCCTCTTGCTGTGGAAGTCAACCATTTCATAATTTAGTGGCTTGCCAACGACATTTGCAATAAACTGTGCCAACTCTAGGTTGTCTACTTCTTTTTCTCCAACGATATTGTATTTCTCTCCAAGCTCTCCCTTCTTTGTTAGGAACAATACAGCCTCTGCAATGTTTCTAGCGTGAATATAAAATCTACTTCCAGCCCTTTCTTTGTTTGGATAAGAGTGGATCAATACTTTGTTTCCATGTAGAATATTCTTGATTGTCATAGGGATAAACTTTTCAACATGTTGACGCTCTCCAAAGGCGTTCATTACATTGACACTCATGATTGGAATTTTGTAAGTGTTTTCGTAAGCTACGCATATGTTTTCAGCAGCAGATTTTGCAGCAGAGTAAGGGTTTGTTGGTTTATGTCTATCCCATTCTTTGTAGTCAACACCGTCTGGCGCATATCCATAAACTTCATCTGTGCTAAAATAAAAGAAGTTCTCAAGACTATCTAGCTCCCTAGCATACTCTAACATCTCAACTGTCCCGTTGATGTTGTTTTGGAAAAACACCCTTGGTTCTTTTATACTGTTGTCTACGTGCGATTCTGCTGCCATGTGGATGATTGTATTTACATCGCCAAGCTCTTGCTTCAAGCCCTGACTTAAAGGGTATGACAGGTCTGTAGTAAAAACCTTTACCCTTGGGTCTTTGTCGCATGGTATAGAGCGTAGTCTATCCAAACCAAAACTTGCATAATTTAATTTATCAATTATAGATATTTCATAGTCTGTGTTTAATAGGAAGTGTTCTACAACGTGATGCCCTATAAAACCACAACCACCTGTTATTAATACTTTCTTGCTCATTTATTTTCCCTGCGTTAAACTATCTGTATTTAAAAATGTATAGTAATCATCATGATACAAGCCAAAGAAGTCTCCACCCGCAAGTTTTAATCTTGTTGGAAATCCTACTTCACCAAGCGCTACGCCGTGTTTTCTATGGCTATATTTTTCGCGCCTGTCTGCAAGCGTAAAGTCTTGTATTAAGTTTTCTATTTTTTGAAGGTTTTCAAATTTCATTACATACGGGTCTTCGCACCATGCGTATTCATGATTTAAGTGTTGTCCGAATTCAGCTACCGCCCTGTCTGCGCCATTTACAAACCTCTTCTTCCCCGTGTGCCTTACACCCAGCGGATCTTGGTCAAACCACATATCTCTCCATAAAGAACCAACGAATAAATATTTATCAAGATAAGTTTTAATGTCTTCTAGGTACGTAGGTTTTTGAAAGCAATAATCATCTTCCCAGCAGCCAAAGTATTCAGATTCTATGTTGTAAGATTTGCAATACTCCCAAGAGTGCTGCATTGACCTTACAGTTCCACCGCTATTATAGTTTATCAAACAGGTAATATCTAATCTTGGGTTGCGAAGTGAATGAATTGTATTTATCAATTCTTTTTTGGCTTCTGTCTTGTCGTCTAATATAGATGCAACAAGTAAATTCTTACATCCTTTTGGTGTTTTTAACAACTTTAGCCTTTCTGCATGTTTCGCAAAGTTGTCTTGTCTTTGGTTTCCCGTCCAGTATGATACTGTATGTATATAGTAATAATTCATTTTCTGTTCCTATATAAGCTAGTATCTATCACGTTTACGCCTGAATCTTTTTCTTTTAAAAAGTTACAAATTTCTAATTTAGACCTGTCGTTGTTTTTTACAAAATCGTTGTAATTAACTCTTAGCATTTCACCTCTATAGCATTTGTTTGTTATTTCAAAAAGGTCAGCGCATTTTTTTAAATCTAAATTTTGGGCTTTGTTTAAAGAGTTTACACACTCTTGTTTGTCCCTAGTTGCAAATATTACTTTTACCTGTGTGTCTAGCACTTTAGATACATCTATCATAAAGTCGTAAAAAAAAGATAGTCTAGGATCTTTAATTACTATTTTAGGTGATGTAAATTCGCTAGCTATTACTTTACAGTATTGCTCAACATGATCTTTTGTATACTCTAACTTCTTTTTATTTACACTGCTCCAATTAAAACCGTTAAAAAACATCATGTTATTATGCATAACTGCCAGTAAATCGTTTTCCCAATATCCGTTTGGGTTTTGCCAATCTTTATCTTTGCATTTGCTTTTGCCAATATCATACCCAAGAGTTTCTATATAAGATGTTAGAACAGAAGTTCCACACCTATGCATACCTACTATAAATAATATTTTTTCTATCATTTTAATCTTGATATACAGGGATAATAAACTCGTTTGTTTTTTGTAATGCTAGAAGATTGCAGTACGTCATACAGGTTGCGCAGATCATTGATGGGTTTTTTGTTGTATTTTAACATCCAATCTTGCGCATCTCTTTCTTTTGAGCCACCTTCAAAAAATACTTGCCCACGACCACTTCTTGTTGCTTCGTGCAGCTTACTTATTATATCTCCATCATTAGATATATCCAAGTGTAAAATGTCAAAATCTTCAATATCATTTAGCCATTCATAAAAATTTACCTTTTTCAATTCAATTAAATGCGCAACGTTGTATCTCGAAAAGTTTTCTTGTAACATAGATGTATTTGGTCCATTAAACTCATAGTCATCAAATAGATCGTAAGCATACACCTTGCCGCCAGTCTCTCTAGCCGCCATAGCCATGCAGACCGTAGAGTATCCATTAAGAATACCGAAGTCAATAATCTTCTGAGCGCCCATTTCTATGACAGCATCATAGAGAACTCTACCCATACTAGAGGGTTGATAAGATGACTCTATTTCTGGATTTATAAAACTCATATATCTATCCACGTATTTATTGCTACATCGTTCCAAAGTATATGAAGATCTTCATGTTCATATTTACATTTTTCCATAAACTTAAAAAGGTGATATTCTATTGAGCCATCTGGCTGTTCGTAGTTTGTGTAGTCTAACATTTCTTTTTGACTAATAGAAAAAAGACCAGTCCAAAAATGATCGCCTCTAACATTAAAAGCATTTCTCTTATTTTTAAAAAAAGAATCAAAAAAATCATGCTTTTTAAGTATTTGTCTTGGCTCAAAATGGATAATCCACTCATATGGCTTCATGATATCTTGACAAGCTTTCCATTGATCATAAAGGCCAATACTTTTACTTCTTGCTCCAGTATTATTTTCGTATGTATAATATTCTGTATCCCAAGGTAAGGCTCTGATTATTCTTTTGTCTAGATGACTGGTCGTGTTATCACAAACCACAACGTCCGCTTTATCTTTAAAGTCATACTCAAATAGTTTTTTTATACCGTTTATGTATTGCTGTATTCTCTCTTCGCCTTTGGAGGCTATAGGGTGGTTGGCGTTTTGAGACAGCGCTAAAAATAAAACCGTGTCATTAGACATGATACCACTTCCTGTCAGTTTTATAACTTGGCTGATAATTAATTAGCTTGTGATTTCCATATGCTACATGATGTCCAGCCAAGAAAACGCGCTTGATAAAGTCAGCATCTTCACCAAAGTATATATCTTCATTGTATTGGTATTTAGTAACCAAATCTTTTTTGATAGATAGATGACCGTGATGTAAGTCACCATCTGTGCATATATCAGAGTGTAGATATTGGTCTTGCTTGATCTTTGATATGCGCTCTATTTCTAAGTCGCCATACCTGTATGGATACATCATACCTTCTGAAAACCCGTGTACAAATGCGTCTACATCATGCTCCAGAAAAGCCTTTTTTATAAAGTGTATTTTCTGTAGATGTGGAAGATCATCTACATCGTGATAAATAATCACATCGCCAGAAGCTATTTCTGCGCCTTTGTTTCTATTAAACGAGGGCGACCGACGAGTTGGTTCTGCAAATGTTCTTATTGAGCTATTATCAACTTTTATTTCTCGTAGACCATTCCCAACAACAACTATCTCATCTGGCGCACTTTCTTGCGCCCTAAAAGCAGATAGCGTTTCACTTAACATGTGAACATCTTGAGACCAGCAGGTTACACATAGTGTAAATTTCACTGAACCACCTCTAAAAGTTTCTTAGACTGCTCTTCTAAACCTAGTATGTTAGCCAATTCAGACGCTCTATTGAAACAAGTGTGGTTTTTTATAATTTGTTTTTTTACCACAGAGCCTACATTTTCAGAAGTTTCTTCTGACGTAAAGAGCGAAGACAAAATTTCTTGAAAAGCCTCTCTTTGCTCTTCCGTCTGACTTGTGATATTAATTTTATTGCACATCATCGTTGCCTGAAAAAAGAATTGAGAAGTTGAAATCATTCCGTCGTCAATGAGGGTTACTTCATCATAACATGCGGATATACCCCAAAAGTTTCTAATGTCCACTGTAAAGTCTGCCCATTCTTCATTTGCCCCATAGGAAACAAGGTGATAAACATCTTTATCGCTTATAAATTTATCTACGGCTTCATTCTTATTGTTTGCTATTACTGCTAGCGGTATTTTAAATTGAGGTGGAGCAGCTTGAATAAACACATCAAAAGCTGGTAAGATTTTATTAACAGCATCTCCATGCGAGTGTACAAAATTGTTACTAAATAAGATTGGACTTTCTAGTCCCATTGACATAAACGTGTCTGTTATACCCTTTAATTGCTGCTGATTTGTGCCTGTAACATTGATTACGGGTTTTATGTTTTTGTTTTGAGATAAATATTTTATCACGTCTTCTGTTAGGTACGCAAAGTGACCTACAAATACATCTGGATTAACCGTATCAAACATGTCAAAAGCAGGCACGTTAGAATCCGCCCAAAGGTGCGCATCTACACCGACTCTTTTAAAGCATTCTGTTAGGTAGAACGGCTCTGTCGTGTAGTGAGAGGAGTAGTTTTGTGTCAGTAGCTTCATGAGGTTATTTCCTTTAATTTAATCGCTGAATCCAATTTGATTATTTCTTTATAATTGTTTTCGTAAATTTTTATCTTATGCTTTAGGGAAAGTTTATTTATAGCTTCAAATAAAAACTTATTCTTATATTCTTCGCAGTCAATGATATTATATAGGTCATTTACACTTTTGTCACCATCTAAATATAACATTTCTGACCAAGATAAATCGCCAATACCAAAGTCTAATTTTACATAATTGTCATTACTTTTGTAAACCTTCAAATCCATTTTATTATTTTTTAATGTCTGGCAAAATATAGATGTATCACTAAAACTTAGCTGGTCTAAATGTTTTTTTTCAAAAATACTAGCTGAAGAACAAATAAGTACGTTTTGAGCGTTAGTGTTCATCAGTGAAAGCCTAACACTTTCACATGAATTAGTTGTTCTATATAATGGATTTTCTATCAATCTTATGTCTAGATTTCTATGTGTTCGCTTTACATGTCTCCATATTCTACTAGATTCAAACCCACAAGACAGTAAAATGTTAAAATTTTTAAATCTTGATTTTATTGCTTTTATCTGATGGTCTATAAGGCAAGTTCCATTTATCTTTGTTAATTGAACTGCGCCATGATTTTTCATCCTATATCCATGACTTTCTGTAAACAAAATAATAGTATAATGTTTATTTAATTCAAATTTAACTTTGCCGTCTTTTGGGCTTGTTATAAAATCGCTTACATTTCTCATTTTATAATATGTAAATATTCCGTGTTAGTAACTTTGTTAAAAATACTTTTTTGCATTTTAGCGTAGTCTTGAAATTCTAAATATGACTGAGATACATATGTCTTGTTTATGAAATATGCGTCTTCATTTTTAAAAACCAGTATAGTTTTTAGTTCGTCGTTAAATTTTAGATTAATTTCTTCTAATGATTTTTGTAGGTTAACAGAGCTTTTGCTAGACAGTTTTGTCAAAAAGGTTGATTCAGCTAACTTTTTAAATACAGACGTTTCATTTTCAAAAACTTTGTCTTCTATGATAAAAACAGACGAGCAAGAGATTCCAGCAGATCGCATCTTTGTTAGGATTGATGGTATTCTTGCGCCAGCTTTAGTGAAAAAAGAATAAATAACGACTCTAACCTTACCCTTTGGATATTCTAGGTTGATAATTTGGTTAACAATATTTTCTAAATCTTCTGGGTTTTCGCTATCGTCGTCTAGGCATATTCCTATATTTGGAAAAAGTTGTTCTCTAGCTATTTCAAGCTTTTCTTCTGTAGTTTTTTCTTTTTGCCATTCTGCGCTTCTTTTGTACAAACAAAGTCTGTCGTATACAAACATTCCATCTTCTGTTTTTACATCTTTATCATCCTGTAAGTATTTATACTTATCAGCTAAACACTTTTCTTGATGTCCGTTTTCTATTTTTGCGAAAGAACAATCCTTGCAATTAAACATATCAACCCCTTCTCGCTACAATTTGATATGTATATCCAGAAAGTTTTTGAGTTTCTACTTTTAAGCCTTGGCTTTGAATTACTCTGGACACAGTTTTTAAAGATGAAATTGAATTACACTGCTCTACGATTGAGCTAAACGAGGGTTCGTCCAGTTTGCCAGTTATTAACTGTCTAGAAAGAATATTGCAATCAAGTCCGCTAAGAGTGATTTTACCACCAAGCCTAACCTTTTTCAAAAGAGTGACAAGGCTGTTCTGGAATTGACTAGCTTTAAATTTATCTACAACACCGTTAGCTCTAATCTCTGTACACTCTGAGTCAGAAATGTCAAATAAATCTATAAACCCATCTTGGTTTACAACAACTGGTTTGTATCCAGAAATCGCATCACTATCATTGCCTACTATATCTATTTTCATTTTAAATCCTCATATACTTTTATAAAAACTTTGTTCCAATTATCTATATATTTTTGCTCTGAGAATACATCTAGTACAGTGTCTCTAGCAGCCTGACCTATTTTAAGTCTCAGTTCTTTGTCTTCCAGAAGTTGATTTATATAATTTCTAAACTCTGCTTCGTCGTTTGTCAGAAAGCCGTTCTCGCCGTGTTTAATAAAACTTGGTATAGAACATGTAGCCGTACTTACAACGGGCTTACCGCACGCCATAGCCTCTAGAATAGCCGTTGGCATTTGACTTTCTGTTGTAGTGTTAATGTAGACAGCGCATTTATTATATTCTTCCCTGAGATGCTCTAATGAACTAGCGGCTTCAGATAAACCTTGTGTTTCACCAAGCACTTTACCGTTAAACCCATTAATTATACGCTGCCACCCCTGATAATTCAAGCAGTAGTCTCGATTAATAAAATCATTTTGTACTGTAAATACAGTTTCGTCAGATTCTACTTCCATTGGTTTGAAAAAATCATGGTCTATAGAGTTGCAGATGACAGTTTCGTTTTCGTCAAAACCCCAAGATTCTCTAGCGAACTCACTAATAAATATATTATAATCACCCCATATGCTTTTAAACATCTCTACTTGTTCAGCCGTATAGTTTGACGTTGGTATAGTATGTTCTAGATGAACGATTGGCAAACCCAACTGGTGCTGTATTTGTTTAGCGATTTGCAGTTGACCAAATTTACTTTGTGATAATATTAAGTCAAAATCTATATCTTCGTAAAGTTCCGTTAGCGTATGGTAGTTTTGGGGTATGTCAGCAAACTTTGTATTCCAAACTTTACAGTCTTTATATCTAAATCCATAAAAATTATGTCCAGTTTTTGCCATCTGTGATTGACATCGCTCATGAGTGTCAAAACACAAGATGTCTAGCTTCTCTTTGTTTTTTGGTTTTATTGCGCGCTGAATAATCGCCTGTGTACTATACGTCATTTAATTTATCCTTTAAGATTTTTCCTACATTTTGATAAGAGAATTTTTCTACCTGTTTCAGTCCAGCAAGTTTATTTCTTTGACCGTATGATATTGGATCTTTTGACCATGATTCATAGTATTTTCTCATCTGTTCTCTAATTTGTTTTTCACATGGTTGAAACCAATATTCCTTAGAGCTAAACAAGTCTGGAAAAGCTGAGTCAATAGATTTACAGCAGGAATAGACACCGTTTATTAAAGTTCCAGTGCGCCAGTTTCCTTTGTCTATAAATTCGCGAGGTCCGCCAAAGTTACTTGCGATTGGAGTGTTTCCAAAAGCCATAGCTTCTAACGTTGGTATACTCCAAGCTTCTCCGTGAGACGGACAAACAAAGCAGTCGCAGTACTGATGTAGTGACAGCAAGCTTTCTTCAGGAACTTTATCCGTGATAATAACTTCTTGTTTATAATTAGTCCTGATTCTCATTCTCTTTTTTATGCTTTCTAGATATTCAAAAACCCTTTCATGCAACACCTTGGGTTCTACTCCAAATTTATTAAATTTAAGCACAAGAGAAACGTTTTCATCTTCTTCAAACTCAGAGTGAAAACAGGTAACTATAGACTCTAAGTTTTTTCTATCATTAAAATCACCAATGTAGTAAAATTTAAATGTGTTTTCCGCTTGTGGTATAGATAATTCTGCATACCTTTTGTTATACTTTGTGGTATCGCATGTGTGATGAACTAACTTTACTGGAGGTGTTATATTATGCGTCTCCAGCGCTTCCTTTGAAGTTTGGTTTGCTACCCAAATCTCATCCATTAGATCCATTGAGTAAAACCAGTTAAGATGGTTTATATTTAAAGTTTCCGTTTCCATAAAGGCTATGTTTTTCTTGAACATATCAGAACGAACGTAGTGATGCGGCAAGACATGTTGAACGCAAATGTCGCAACCTTTAGAATCTTTTTTTTCTAACGCTAACAATCTAGGGTGGACATCTTGTTTGTCTTGTGTTAATGTTACATTTCTACAGACAACATCAACTCCAACACTATCAAGCGCTAAGATATTGTCCGTAGCAGCTTGCGACCAACCGCCAAATTCCTTATAGTGCGCTATGTATAAAATCCGCATTATCAACCTCTTTGTAATTTATATCATGTTTTTCGTAATGTTTAAATTTATTATAAATCTCTTCGTTTACCCACCAGTCTTCTACGGGGCCGTATCCATCTAGGGCTACATTGCCCCATAGTATTTTATACCCCTTGCTAGAAAGAACATTTCTGTATACAGCGTACTCTTTTTGTATCCTGCTCTTATGTTCATCGCTATGACTTTGTAGCTTTATGTCGTGAGATTGAAATAGGTTGTGTTCTAAGGTTAATACCCTGAATTTATACTTATCCCAATCAAACTCATTAAATACTTTCCACTGAGCGTCATCTACATCTAAAGATATATAGTCTATCTCCTCTGGGCAATTTAGTGATTCTAAATGTTCGTTTACGTTTACTTTTAATAAGTCTACACAGCTAACTGTAGCAGTTCTTTTGTTCTTTACATTGTTATACCAGTTTTGATCATAGTCAATAGCAATACCTTTCCAACCTCTATATCTCTCAAAAAAATAAGTATTGCTGTAGAACTCTACTGACTGTCCCGTAAGACCGCCAGTGCCAGCGCCTACATCCAAGAAAAACCCTTGATTCTTTTGTAAAATTTTATTTACAAACACATCTTGTTTTACTTGGCCGTTAAACATTTTCTGACTGCGCCTGTTTCATTGCTTGCATTCTTTTTTGCTCCCATTGATTTCTTCTATTGCAAAGTCCAACCATTTGATCGTAAGCTATATCGTAGTTAAACGGCTGCCTGCGATTCATCCCGTCGAAAGCGGCAGAAGATTCATTAAAATACATACCTCCAGTAGAAGATGTGGCCTGCCTGTATGTTAAGTCTCTTACAAGTCTAGCCTCAAAAAATGTATTTAACCTTTCTGGTTCTCTTAAAACATCAGATATAAGATGTCTTGCTAACTGAACGGTAGAGATTGCTCCAGCATTTGATATATCTACCTTTTGCGCTGGCTCTTGAATTCTTGGCGGTGAACCCCAAGATTGCTCAAACGGCACAGGTTCAAAACTATCAAAATATTTTTCCCACTGAGAGCCACTTAAATGCCATTGGTAATATTTTTCAAAATTCTCTCTAGTCGATTTACCTTCTTTTTCTCGGTCTTCATCGCTCTTATCTTCAAAGAAACTTCTAAAGAATTCTGCCGCCGCATCGTTATCTGGTACAGCACGTAGACATCCAGTTTCTAATTCCTTGTATAGAGCCTTGGGCTTAATTGGGTAGCCTTCCAGCTTTCTTAACACACTCTCCATAGCTGAATAGTCTGTCCCACACACAGGCACTCCGCAGGCGGCAGCTTCTACCTGCGGCAAACCAAAACCTTCGCAGTTTGCATACTGCGTAAATAGGTCAAAGCAGTTTACCACATTAGATAGTTCTTCATAGCTTAGTCCATTTTTTACATTGGACAAAGTAGCGCCAAATCTGCCAGTATAAGGCGACTGAGCCATAGCCCCCTTAAATACAGACACAAATGGTTTTTTAGTCTCTGGACAAATATAGGTAAATAATACTTTAGATCCAATGCCATGTTCATTCAACAACTCAGGTATATCCCAGCCCAAGTCTGGATATGACGTATGGCAGTATAAATAATAGTTTTTATTCTGCGCTTTGTCAAGAAACTTTTTAAATGCTTCAAACAAATCTGGGTACAATTTGCGTCTTTGATTTCTCATAACCGTACCAATAATTTTACAGTCTGGATCAAGACCCATAAATTGTTTATGTTTCCTTTTGTCTTCCGCTGGTTTATAAGCAGGGTGGGCAGACGGAGGGGCGCTTCCTAAGTAATTAATTTTATCGCCTGATTGATCTTTTAAGATCCCTCCCGCCCAATCCGAGTATGTGAAGCAGGCGTCAGCACTTGAATATGTTGCTACCCACTGTCGCGCTTGAGGTTTTGCATCAACCGTTGGCATTACGGCCCACTTAAAGTAAGGTCTAAATGGGGATCGTTCTGCGAAGTCAAGCATCCAGAAGTCACGGATATCACACACTATATCTGGCATAAAGTCTAAGCAAACATGCTCAAAAATCCACTCTCCAAACTGAGCAGATGGATTAGCGTTGTATGCTTCTAGCTCCTGTTTAGATGCCTTTGGTTCGCTATTTTGGTTTGGCACTACGCCATAGTACTTCCAAGGAATATTCGCTGCCCTTGAGTCATTTCTTTCTCCGTAAGCTGCCATTTCTGCTAGTTCATACTTACCTGTAGATTGTAAGTAGTTTAAAATTTCTCTAGTGTAAGTTGCATACCCTGTATTTAGAAAGGTAGCCTCACTGCAAAACAGAATTCTTTTCTTTCTCATTTTATTCCTTGTCTAAACAACCAAAATCAAATTCATTAATTCTAAATAGAATATCGTCAGTAGCGTCTGTTTTCATAAAGCCGTTTCTAGCAGAAGCATAGACGGTCATTTTAGTTCCTTTTTTCCCAAGTTTAGCAATTGTTTCTGCGCCACTAGCCCATGCTTGTAGGGTAATTGTTGTAGGAACCTTTTTCTTTTCTCCACGTTTATTTTTACGGTATTCGTAAGTTACCATTTTTACAGTGCAGCAAGCTGGACCGTCGTCGTCACTATCTATCTGCGGGTCATGTAATAGATACCCAGTAAAAGTGCAATTATTCATCAATTTCTCCAAAGTTATAAACTGTCTTACCTGTTATACGCTGGTTATGGTTATATTTCATGTATTTTATTAATAATAAATGAATTATTTTTATCTGTCTTTCCGCATAGCAATAGATTGTTGTTTTCAAAAAGTACATATTGGTATTTTTCTCTAGTCTCAGGAAATACAACAACACTGTCTAGCGAACACGTTTCATCTTCTATGGTCAAAAAACTCATCATCTTACCATTTTTACATTTGTGATCTGCAACCCTATTAACTGTAGCGGCAACGCAAAGAGTTTCCCCTTTCTTCCCGTCTAATATTTCTTTGCAGCTAGTGTTAGCAGAAGATGTGTCTGAGGATTCGATTCTAGAAATAGAAATTGGGCAACCTAAAAACTTTATTTCTTGCTCAACCACCCAAGATGGATCGTCTGTAAGTTCGTAAGGGGGGTTTTCTAGGAATGTAATTTCATTCTCAATATCTTGACTTCTAGAAGCCCTGCTTGTACCACCGCCTTGCTTTTTAGTTGGCGATAGTTGAATGAAGCACTCTGTAAGAGTTTTCCACTTTCTAGATTTATAATTATCTGTCACCCATTTTAGTTCAGCTTTAGTTAAGTTCTTAAAAATTAGATATTCATATAGAGCTTTATTTCTACTGATACCTGTCTTCTTGGTGCAAAAGAAACCAATAGAGCATAGAGCTTTAAATCCAGTAGAGTTTATTTTGGTTGATAGATGTATAAGTATATCCATCCAAGTAAAATTAGCTGGCTTTTTGTTTATCTCTTCGCTTGTATCGTTTATGGCGTTAATAACTTTATCGCCATTAACACCAGTTAGCGACTTTACATTTTTAACTCCAAAATATATACCCTTGTCTGTAATAAAGAACTCTTCTGACCATTCTGAAAGTTTTGGAATCTTTACTTCAAGGTCAAACAGTTTTGCTTCTGATACAAGTTCATAAACTTCTTGATGGGGGTCTTGTTTTTCATTTGCGTACATTAGGTAAGACAAAAAGAACTCTTTTGTATGATTCGCCTTATACCAAGCGCTAAGGTATGAATTCATGGCGTATGCAACGGCGTGACTTTTATTAAATGAATATCTAGCCGACTTTTCAATCCAGCCAAAAATTTCATCAGCAGTTTCTTCGTCAACGGTTTTTAATCTCTTGCAACCCTCGATAAAGTCTTTACGGACTTTTGCCATGAGGTCTGCCTTCTTCTTGCCGATAGCCTTACGAAGCACGTCTGCTTCTTGAAGGTTAAATCCTGCAATCTTTTGCGCAATGCGCATACACTGCTCTTGATAAATCAAAACCCCATAAGTAGGTTCAAGAACATCTTTAAGAGATTCATGTAGATATGTCACCTCTTCTACCTTATGCTTTCTGTCAACATAGTGCTGACTCATAGATTTACCGTCAGTGATAGCTTTTAGGCATCCCGGACGTAGAATACTAATCAGCGCAGCGAGATCTTCCAAGTTTTTAGGTTTGACTTTCTTTGACCAAGACCGACCAAGGTTACTCTCTAACTGAAAGATCCCCTTGGTTCTACCTTCTTCAAATAAATCCCAAGCTTTTTCATCATTATAGTCAATCAATTTTATTCATCTCACTTTTCAAATTAAGCTCTAGTTCTTCATGGCTCATTTTATATGACAATCTATTAGGTATTTGTCTTTTATTATGAGTTTGTTCCATATGGCAATTGTGACACAATATTCTACATTTCTTAATTTCTTCAATCAGTATATCGTCAGAAAACTTTTTAGCATATAGCATAAACATTCCACCAGCATGATTTCTTTTTGAACAACCATTTTTAGTCATCTCATGTTTTTCTTCTGAATTTAAGTGGTCAAAACAAAGAGAAGCGGGATGTTTATTATATCCGCATATCGAACAGCCGTTAGACATTTTGAAGATATTAATCCAATACCTTCTATGTTCTATCGTTTCTTTGTTGTTCATACGTAGGTGTTTCCATCAGCAAATGCTTTCTCAAGTTTCAAGTTTCTATAAACAGCACGATGTGTCTTCATAAATTTTATCATCAAATTTGCGGTATCTTTAACGTCTTGTAGCGCATCGTGAGCATTTTCTGAAGACAAACCCATTCTTTCTCTAATACTATCCATGCTTCTAGATTTTATACTAGGATCTCCTTCTGTCCACATCCAATAATTATCCATCATGTCAATTTTATAAACTTGGCTAAATAGTTTTTGACACTTCCTATCACTGTCCCAAGGTCCGTATTCTTTACAAAACCTATTTATTATAGGCATGTCGTAACCTATAATGTTATAACCCGCTGGAACGGGAGCAAAAAACGGAGTACCTTTCCAGTTATACTTATTTACAAAATTACAAAACTTTGTCCATACAGCTTTTGGTTTTGGGGCTTTTGCAATACCCTCTCTTGTCTTGCCTGTAACTTTGAGTGCGCCGTCTTCAATTGGCCCAAGGCCAGCAGCTACAGCCTTCTCGTCGTCTGTTTCAGCCCAAATTTCACTATTAAACGTCCCCTTTAACTTAAAGTTCCTGCCGTCTAAAGCTAGCGCTGCTATTTGTGTAGCTTGGCATGTGTGTGGATTTTTACCACCAGTTTCAAAGTCAAAAACAATTATATCACGATTCATTTAGTATTTCCTTTATTTTCATTACCTTGTCAAGAGTGGATAATCCCAGTACATCAAATTTGACATGACCAAGAGCTTCTAGATCTGACATTTCTAGTCCAGCTATTTTCTCATCTGCGTTTTTCTGGGTAGCCATTGGACAAACCTTATGAAGCGGTTCTGCCGAAATAACAACGCCAGCGGCATGTTTACCCTGCGTTTTAAAAGTTCCCTCTATTTTAATTGCTTTGTTAAACATGTCCGCATAGTCACCTTCTAGTTCGCCATCTTCGTTTACAAAACAGTACCCCCTTAAATCTTCTGGATTATTTAATAGCGCCCATTTAATAATAGATCGCTCGTCGTCATCCATGTGTGATAACTGATCAGAAATAGCGGCTTCATCTGGAATTACTTTTGTAATTTCATTCATCTCTGAAAAACCACACGCTTGATAGACTCTAAGTACTTCTTTAACGGCGCTCCTGCCTTGCAGTCTACCAAATGTGAGCATCTGACTAACTCTATCTGCTCCATAAAGCTCTTTTGCATAACTGATAACATCATCTCGTTTACCAGCAGGAACATCCATATCAATATCAGGAAGAGAAACATTACCGCCAGTGTTTCTACCTGTATTATAAAACCTCTCAAAAATCAAATCAAACTCTACCGGATCTACTTGTGTGATATCAATTAGATAAGAAATTAAACACCCAGCAGCAGAACCTCGACCCGGACCAGCCATCCAGCCTTGGCTTTTAACATGTCTAATAATATCACTAACAATCAAAAAATAGCCAAACAAGTTCGCTTCTTTAATAACTTCAAACTCTTTGTTAAACCTATCTCCATAGATCTCCCAGTCCTTGCTACCCTTCTTTATTTTCTTTGCCAGCTTTTCACCCCAGCCTTTTCTGGCTAAAGATCGCAAGTAATCTTCTTCTGACTGTCCGTTTGGACACGGAAATGAGGGTAACATAGGATTGTTTAGAATATTAAATTCTTCATATTCTTCTAATATGTCATCAAAATATGTATTTTCAGTAGAATGATCTTTAAGATAATATTCATCTCTATCAAAGAATTTTTGTAAAGGGGTGTTTTTAACTACATCTTTCGCTTTTGACATAGTACATTTTAAATTAGAGCATAGTAGTATCCTATGAAGCTCCGCATCTTCTTTATGAACATAATAAGATTCTGGAAAATCTTTGTCAGGCTTTACTCTAAATAAATTTTTACTTTTAGTAGCTTTAGCTAGGGCTTTGGGTTCTACTTCGTCATTTTTGATTGACGATACAAGTTCAATCAATTCATACCAACCCCTTTTGTTTTTTGCAAACAGGCTGAAACCATCGAAACTACAACCAATGATTGGTATTATACCGTTCTTTTTACAGGTTGAATAGAAAGATACAGCGCCAGAAATGGATTTGTAGTCAGCGATGCCACAGGCTTTATATTTACGAGCCTTGCATTCAGCAACAAGCTCTTCTGGCTTAGAGAATGCACGAAGAAGCGAATAGTGCGTGTAATTACACAGCGGGAACCAAGTCATCAATATTTCCTTTCAATAAAAAATACGGCGCAAGCATTAGCTGTACGCCGCTCGTTCAATATATTATACTTGATGCGGTAAGGTTTTTCAAGCTAATTACAAGTTACCACAAAAAATATCCAGTTAATATTCCTACAGCAAGGGAAACAAAAGTAGACACGACAAAAACCTCCGTACAATCTAAAAAATTTAGTCTATACTCTGGTACTTTATGTGAATATTTTGATCCCCTTACTCTACCTTTTAGTATTTCTGAATTAGAAAAAACTAAGTTGTGTAACTCCCCTTCGCCGTCCTCAATAACGACAAGGTTGTAATTGTCGCTAATTCCATACAACTTCGTTGGAGATACGTTTTTGATCATGACATCACCAAGCTCTACACGACCAGTATCTTGCTTTCCATCTTGGTCCCGGATTACTACAGTTGTGTCTTGCTCTAAAGTTTTTACGACGACCCGGAATATTCTTTTTAATCTTCATATTTGGATCACCGAAGCGAACGATAACTACTTTACCCTTATCGTTCTTTACATAAACTGCGCTTTTCTTTGGTCCGCCGGGAGTTTTGAATGGTTTACCCAGTTTGACCTTGCGCCCCTGATACTCTGCTGCACGAACAGGAGTAAGTACGCGACCGTCTTTCTTATAAATACCCTGACGATCATACTCATAAATCTCGCCAGTCTTATTATCTCTGTACTTAAATCCAGCCTTCGTATGAGTGTAACCCTGCTTTTTCATTCGCAGATGATCTTCTAAGGTTTTAGCCTGATGAGGCTTACCATCTTTATCATACATTGTATGTGGCTTAAAATTATCTGCGTTTTGGGCTTTCTTCCAAGACTTTGGGTCGGGTCGATCTTTATCACCCTTCTTTGCTGGCTTGTAGTTCTTACCTTCACGCTCTTTCTTTTTGCGGATATTATCCCAGAGTCCGGGCTTGGCCTCTGAAATATCCCACTCTTCTGACTCTTCGTCGTCATAACCCTCTTCATACTCTGCTTCTGCTGGTACATAGAAGTTATCTTCGTCGATCTCTTCTGTCCAGCCATACTCATTTGCAGTTAGATTAAAGTCGGCAGCAGCTAGATTATCCATCCCCTCTGTCGCTTTGCTGACGCACATGGCGAATCTTTTATCTCTGTCTGGATACCATCGCATTAGATTTTCATCAGACATACATCTGCTGATATATCTACCTATTTCTTCGCCGTCTTTTTTTGGTGGAATTGGCATTATACTATCTCCGTTAAAATGTTTTTAGAATCTTCTTTGACAATAGAGTGAGGTCTACCATCTGTAGCAGTGTATCGTGTAGGTTTCATCATATCTAGATGATCGTAAATCGTCCAAGCCAAATCTTCTGGCCCACACCTCCCGCTGTCGAAATCGTCTGCGTTTGGAGTAGAAGCACCGATAGTTCTACCCATCTCGTAACTTCCGCAACTAATCATGAGGGGAGCAAGCTTACCAAAGTGATCTCTGCCTTGGTTTGCATTTACCTTTGGTGTGCGTCCGAATTCGGAGGTTACAACAAGCATAACTCTTTCGTACATACCTCTAGCTTCTAATGTGTCCATAACTTTAGCGAGGTAGTGGTCTAACTCTACCTGCTTTGTAGCTAGAGATTGTCCTATATTGGTGTGCATATCCCAACCACCATAACTAAGAGATACAAATTTAGAACCTGCTTCTAGCAACCTGATGGCAGTAAGGGCATCCTGCCCAAGTGTCGCTTCCTTGAACTTATCGTAATCTTTATCGTTCTCGTAGCGGAAAGCTTTTGACCCATTACCAAGGATAATATCTACAGACTGGTTACGAAGATCGCTCCAGTCCTTTGCCATTTGTTGTTCTTTTGCTAGAAAATTGCTATCAATAACATTTAGGGCATGTAGCCTACGTTTAAAATCATCGCTCTTACCAAGTAATTGTAGATCTTTACGTCCTTCTCTGGTGGCGTCAAACCCAGTGTATTTACCACCCAGCCAAGCGGCGCCATTGTGTTCGTACTGCCCCAGTTTGACGTAGGTGGGTAGACCATCATCTGTGTTTACACCGTGATGCCTACTCATCATACTGCCGTAGCTAGGCCACTTAGAACTAGTGCCAGCGCCAAAGTTAGCTTCGCCAGTAACCACCCAATGAACAGCAGAAGCGTGATTCTGGTCGCGATGACCAAACGCTCTAGGGATTGCGATTTTATCTGTACGTTTGGATAGTTCTGTAAACAATCCTCCTAGCTCTACGCCCGCCACGTTTGTTTTAGTAGCTCCAGTTACAGATCTCCTGTCAGCAGGAGCAAATGGTACAGGATTAAAAGTCTCAATATGACTAGCGCCGCCGCCAAGAAAAAGGAATAATACTGCTGTATCGTCCTTCTTTTTATCGTCTGCGTAAGTCGCTGTGATATTTCCACAAGCAAATGTAGTTGCTCCTAATTTAATAAAATCTCTTCTTTTCATTATCCCGGCGCCTCGTAGTATCCGATTGAAAACCCATCGTTAGTACAGTCTTGAATGGTTTTATCCATCCCGTCTTTTTTTATCTTCTTCTCTATAAATATACACATTTTTTCGTCAGTTCCGGGCCAATTGTTTTTGTAAAAATGACACAACCTCTGACATTTAAAGCTAGACCTGTCCGATCTTATTGGTTGGGGTAATACGTTATTTCTTATATCTTCAAATCTTTTTTTCAACATTCCCAAGAATCTTTTCTCGTCTTCTGGTCCAAGGCAAATACTAAATGGCATTGGGTCAACTTTCCCATCCTTATCCTTGTAAAAGAAAATGCTCATAATTCTGTTTGGAAAGTCTTTATATATTTTAGATATAGCATAAAAATATAACAATAACTGAGGGTCGTTTTCTAGTTTTTTATAATCCTTCACTTGACCCGTTGTCCAGTCCATCCTACGACCGCTTTTCCAGTCGATAACTTCAATTGTATCATCTGCAATCAAAGTTGTCAAGTCAATTGTACCCTTAATTGCCAGTTGCCCCTTTACTGTTTCTCCATCAATTTTATACTCAAACTTGGCCCAGTCTTCTTCGATAGGGATATCAAACTGCGCCTCTGGATGATAGATGGTTCTTTGTCTTGGGTCAAAGAGACTGTCTGAGTGCGTCAGGAAAGTAAATACAGTATCCTTAACAATTTTTCTATCCCCTTTGGTAAAATTATGAATTGATCCTTTTGCATAGTCTGTCACAGCGAGTTCGCACATTCTTTCTACAAATTCGTCTGTGTACAACTCATCTTTAGAGATTCTAATCTTACCGCACTTGTCGTCATCAATAACTAGATATTTTCTTTTAGGGTTGTCTTGCTGGAATTTCTTTAATCCCGCCAGTATCTCCATGACCTTATGAGCCATAGTACCCAAGTCAGCTTTTTTATTACTGTCAGACCTATAACCTAAAACATAGGTTAAAAAGTATTGCATTTGACAGAAGTCATAATTGTTATAACTTGAAGACCTGATGTATGTTACTATCATTAAATTTGCTCCAGTAATTTTTTGACTTCTAGTATAGTATCACCTATTGTCATTTCTTGATTGTAAACTATACCCCAGAAGTTGGCATGATCATAATTACCCACATCTAAAGCGGTTTCACTATCATGGTTGTCTTCATGAATATCTCTTTCTAGGCGCAAGACTTTTCCGCCAGCTTTATTAATAGCCTCTACTTCGTTTGGAAACCTAACATCTGCTACAACAGAAAGTTTGCTGCCTTCTTTAGTAATTTTATTTATACAAGCATTAGCCCAAACGTCTTGATGAATTTTACGCATAATATCTGTACCAAAAAACTGCATAAACTCTCTGGCCGTCATCTCGCCCTCTCTCCAATTCCAGCTTTTTTTTGCGTCAATTGGCATTTTTTTCATTAGCTTCATGTTTTGAAAGCGTGGCATATCTTCCCATCTTATATGATTTAGATTCTGATTTTTTTGCTCGTCTGTTCCATAGACCTGCTCGTATGTCAAACCGAAAAGATTGATGCACATATCTTTTAGTGAGTCAGCAAAATTATATAATTTGACGTAGGGCCACATGTTATAATGAGCGTACTCTATAAACTGCTCGTCCTTTCGTTCTACATCAAACTCGCCCCAACCACTTTTACCCTCGGCGTTTACCGTGTTTACAGTAAGCTTACCATTTTCTGTTATCATATAATCTTTTATGAGATTATTTTTTAACAAAATTTCACCATGAATTATGTTGGCAACCGTAGTTTTTCCTGCTTGTTTTTTGCCAGAAATCCCTAAAATCATTAGTAATCACCCTTTAAGTTAGATAAGATATTTTCTTGTATTGACTCTATTGACATATCCCCGATGTCTTTCCCGTAAAATCTAGGGAACTTTAAATTAAATGACCTAAACAGGTCTCTTTGTATTTTTATTTTTGACTCTCTTCCAGCCTGATCATTGTCTGTGAGAATAACCAATTTCGTTGCGCCGCTTTTTAAAAGCAACTCTTTTTGCTTATTGGATACATCTTTACCAAACAGACCAACGCAATTTGCAACGCCAGCCTCATGCATTCTCCACACATCTCCTTGACCTTCTACAATAAAAAGAGTGGCGGTTTCTAGCGACCTAACTAATGCTTTATCATAATTATATAAATAGTTTGTTTTCTTAAATCCATCAGAGAACAAATACTTTGGCGACTGCCATGATTTAGTAGCTCTAGCTATGAAACCAACCTTCTCTTCTTTATATCGCACTGGGATTATAGACCTGTATTTCATTACAGAGTTTTTGTCTAAACAATCCTCTACTTCAAACTGTTTAAGGGTGTTTGTATAGAAACCTCTAGATTCAAAATAAGGAGAACCTCCGCAGGTTTTTACATCTTCAATAGTTATACGCCCCAACGTACAGTTATCCTTGAAGATTTTTACAATTTCGCTAAAATCTTTGTAAGGGTCTTCTATCTTGCTTTCTTGTCTTTCTGTATCTTTAATTTTATATAGTTTGCATATATACCTTAGCACGTCAGAAAAGGAGGCGTCTTGCCCCCTTTCTATAAACATAGACTGTATAAAGCCAAATATATTTGTACCACTATCTTCGTGACAGCTTCTCGTCCAGCAGCGCCAGTTTTTGTGAGATAAAGAAATGGACACACCATTATCGTTGTCTCCATGATGTATTGGACATCTCATGAAAACATTATTGTTCTTAGTTTTAAAATCTAGTTCTAAGTCATTTAACAGTAGAAATATATCCTTAAAGATAATATCTCTTACTTTATTTAAATCAAGTTTTTGTTTTGTTCCATTCATACCAAAGTAGCCCACAGTTAGCGAGAGTATAAGCAAACCAAACAAGCGCGTGCGGATAATCTCTTTGTTTTAA
>Ga0208767_1000042_pt1 | contig 68901 bp, 53 predicted proteins | sample VirMetDEL_Mar_21_FD_184514 | JGI IMG/M metagenome (GOLD analysis project Ga0208767, IMG submission 184514) | Aqueous microbial communities from the Delaware River and Bay under freshwater to marine salinity gradient to study organic matter... | ecosystem: Environmental > Aquatic > Marine >...
ATTACTCTTAATTTTTTTCAAGAAACTTCATAAACAAGCGTCATGGGCAAAATGAAAGAATTATATGCTCAACTTCTTCAAGGTTTGATTGATGAGGAAGAGTATTTAATCGAAAGACTTAGAAAGCATGAGGAAGAATTTCCATCTCCAGAACAATACTATGGAGATAGATATCAAGAAATGCTTGACAAGTATGAAGAACAGTATTTGACACCAGAACAATATTTCAAACTCAAATCTGGATCTGAAGAAGAATAACTTTCCTAACCATTTAAATTTTAAATCTTATGTTCAACATTAATTATGCTCTTGATTTCTTAGAGCAAAAACTCGTTATTAATGACAAACCATTGCCAAATACAAGGCATCCAGAAATTATTTTCTGTGGTTTGTCAGGTGTTCCTATTGATCGTCTTTATGTAAAGCGTGTAGTATATAGCCTCAAGGATTATGATTCTTGGGAACATATTACTGCTGATACAGACTTCTTGTTTTATTATTCACAAGACATGAAGGAAATAATTATAAACGCTTTCAATTACAATGGTTCTCCATACACAGCTATTTATTCTGTTATGTTGGATGATGGAGATCCTCATTTTTCAGTAGAAAAGGGAATCCTTGTAAACAATTCGATTTCATGGAATTACTTTGCTATGAAAATGACTGAACAATGAAGATAAACGAAATACAAGTATCCTACAAGAATCCTCTTGTAGAAGATACAGAACGCATTTCTGTTGTTGGGAGTGAGAAAGCCTTTGAGGTTTTCTCCTCTCATTGGCAGGAGATTGAACTTGTAGAATCATTTTATCTGCTTGCTTTGAATAGAGCAAACAAACCTTTAGGTATTAAAAGACTATCTCAAGGTGGATTAAATGCTACAATCATTGACACACGAGTAGTCTTTAGTATCTTACTGAAAGGCTTAGCAAGCAGTTTTATTATTGCACATAATCATCCATCCTGTAATTTGGCTCCAAGCGAAGCTGATAAGGCTATCACCAAAAGACTTCAAGCAGTAGGTGATGTAGTTGATATCAAAATGCTTGACCATTTAATACTCAGTCCACAAGGAAAGTATTATTCATTTGCAGATAATGGATTGTTGTAGTATATTTGGGTTTTATTTAATCATTTTTTTTATTTTTTGTGTAACTGTTGGACGCAATGCAAGGGTGTATTAATCCTTGCATTGCTTTTTTATTAAACTAAATAAATTAATTCCTCATGAGATTTATAGCTGATTCAATCATTCTTATCCTTATTCTCACAATTGTATACTTTCTTGCAGAAGCAAGACGAGTAGATGATAGTGATTTCCAGATTGTACAAGATTATGACTTTGACACTTCACAGTATCAAGTTGCCACTTCATTAGAAATGGTAAAACAGAGCAGTAAAAAGTCAGAAAAGCATCTTGTAAGTGCCAATACTTTCATTGGTACAACGCAAGATATTACCGACTATGTAAAAAGATTCTATCCAACCGCTGTTGCTGAGAATGTGATATATAATATTCCTATCAGCATCAAACTTGCACAAGGTATTTTAGAATCTTCTTGTGGTAAATCTAAGATTGCTATCCGAGCCAATAATCATTTTGGTATTAAGTACAGGAAATGGCCTAAGGATATGCAAACTTTGGTTATTGGTAAGTATACTTGCCGTGAAGGTAATTTTACTTCCTTCATTTCTGCTTGGTCATCTTGGAGAGCACACAGCATTGTTTTGCAAGCAGAACGATATCAAAACTTGTACATGACGGATGATTATATGTCATGGGCATATGGACTTGAGCATTATGGATATGCTGAAGATCCTCAGTATGCTGAAAAGCTAATCAACGTCATTGAAAGAGAGAAACTGTATTTATTTGACTAATTAAAATTGTAAACAATGAATGTTACTGATGTTATTAACCTGACTCCCCACAACATCAACATTATGGATGATGATAACAGAGTTATCCTAATTGTCGAACCAGAAGAGCAAATAGCGCGTATTGCTGCTACCACTGGTAGAGTGGGGATTATTAATCATTCAGGTGAAGTAGAAATACCTGTAAGTGAAAGCCAATTTGGAGAGCCTGTAAACTTGCCCAACCCAATCAATGGTGCAATCTTTATTGTATCAAGGTTGCTTGTTGCAGCTTTACCACAACGTACAGACTTGTACTTTCCTAATGAAATTGTCAGAGACGACCGAGGTGTAGTACTTGGTTGTAAGTCTTTGAGCCGTAGTGCATAATTCTCTTAAATCATTAAATTTAAATTGTCATGAGTAAATCAAATTCTGGAAGTGTAACTTTTAAAATGGCTGATGGTCGCAGACTAAATGTATCAAAAGATACATTTGAATGCAATCTTTACAGTACATATCCTAAGCCGTATAAGGGTCAAAGGGTAATGATATTTGTAACAAGACATGGCCAAGCATTTACTGTTTTAGGTTCTTGTTTAGAGAACAACGCATGGACAGTAGAACGAGCGTTCCAAACTGAGTAGGTTTTTCTTATTTTTTTTCAATAGTGTTTTGTGATTTGCCCCGATGCGTATTAACTTATGCATCGGGGTTTTTGTATCTTCACCAAAAAGACAGAGAATGAGAAGTACGCACTACATACATGACACAGAGAGTTTTCCTGATTTTTGGTGTACCACAATCAAAGCATACAAGACTGATGAAGTTTATGTTTATGAAATAAGCAAGAGACGTAATGATTTAAACGCCATTGCAAAGTTCTACAAAAACTTCAGAGGTAAACTGATTAGTTTTAATGGCAAACATTATGACAATTATTTGGTAAACTATATAGTAGCAAATCATAGAAAACTATCTTCTATGTCTGCTGATGAAGTTGCCAATCAATTATATAATGTTTCTAAGTCAGTTGTGTATGATCTTGAGGGGTACAAAAGATACAAGTATGGTCACAAATGGACTGATGTAGATTTATTCTTCTTTTGGTCCAACCTTATCAGGATGAGCAAGAATCTTTCTTTAAAGACTATTGCTATTGCTCTAAACTATGATGAAATACAAGAACTGCCTTATCCACCTAATAAGCCATTGGAGAGTTATGAAAAGTTTGATGAGGTAATCAGATATAACAAACGCAATGACATAGGTGTAACTGAAAAGTTATGTCTATTCTTTGAACAGCAAGGAGAAATGGAATTGCGTAAGTTTGTAACCAAACAATTCCATATTAATCCTTGGTCATTGGATGGTGTAAATATTGGTTCTGAGATTCTCAAGTACTATTACAAACAAGCACATCCAGATCATGATTTTAACAAGCAAACATTTAGAAAGAGTATCAAACTCAAACATGTATTGCTAGATAATTATGATTTTGTAGAACATACATATGGATTTACCACAAAGAGTAAACCCAACAGTAAAGAGCGTAAGATGGTCTTTAACAGTCCATATAGTGCATTGATATTCTTAGAGGATCTTGTTATCAAAGACACAAAAAGTCTTTCTTACAGCATTCACTTTGAGAACCCTGATGGCAGTACGCTCATTTCTGATTATGGTTCTGGTGGTATACATGGTTTGGGTTTTACAGGTGTACTTGAAGCAGATGACAAGCACAAGATTATTGACATTGACGTAAGTTCTTACTATCCTACTCTTGTTGTAGAAAATAACTTTATCCCAAAACATTTGGATAATGAGGTGTTTAGCAAGGTATTTTCTAACATTATTAAAACAAGACTCAGGTCTAAGAAACTAAAGAAAGAAAGTCAGTTTCATGATCTTTTGCAATCAGTACTAAAGTTGTCTATTAATGGTACTTACGGTAATTTTAACAATAAATATTCTTGGTTGTACGATCCTTTTTGTACCTTACAGGTAACAATCAATGGCCAGTTTATTTTGACTGAACTTACTGAAAAACTTATTAACAATGGCATTTCTGTATATTATCAAAACACAGATGGCATTACATGTAAAGTTCCTGTTGAAAAGGAACAAGTGTTGAAAGATATTGTCACCTCTATTGAAAATAAATTTAGATTAGAGTTTGAATATACTTATTTTAGTAAATTCATTGTTCGTGACGTAAATAATTTCATTGCTGTAACTGATTATGGTGGTGTAAAACAAAAGGGTTGGTTTGTAACAAAACCTAACATTGAAGACAGTCATAATTATTTAGTCATTAAGAAGGCTATTTATGAGTATTTTGTCAACAATAAAGATCCTTATGAATTTATACGCAACCACGATAATATCTATGATTTTTGTCTGTCAGAAAAACCTTCAAAGAAATTTGATGTATATTGGGGTAATGACCAGATTCAAAGACTAAATAGATATTACATATCAAGGAGAGGTAAGAGGATATATAAAATATCTAATGATAATAAGAAATCATCTTTGCAAGATGTAGCTAATTGGGCTGTACAATTACTAAATAAGTATGAAGACAAACCAATGGATGATTATCATATAGATTATACATTCTACATATCCAAGTGTCGCAATGAGATATTTAATATTGAAAACAACGCAACTATTTCTACAGGTAATCAACTAAAATTATTTTAACATGACGTACGGAAAGGTATTTAGAAAGCTTCGTTACATTGAAAAGAAAATGTCACAAGAACTAACTGAACGCAAGAAACAACAGTTAGAAGAAGAGTATGAGAATCTAAAGAAACTCATACCTAAACTTGTCTATTTACCTTCTCTGCACAGAAACAAACCTTATAAAAATGATATTTAATATGACAGCAGGTGCAATAGTAATTTTGTTATTACTATACATCATGATTGAGGAATCAAATTAGCGTTTCATTTTATTTTTATTTTCATTTATTTTTTTAACCGTGAGTGAAAAGATTGAACAGCAGTTGGTATATCCAATTGCTGTTTTTTTCACTTAACCAATACAGGATAATGACATGGATAGATAAGAAAATTAAAGCAATGGACATTGTCCAAGATGAGGCAGTAAATACTTGGGCAAATAATAACTACAAAGGTACTGTCGCTGCAACTACTGGGTCTGGTAAGTCTTTTATTGGTTGTAAAGCCATTATCAAAGCTTATGAAGATGGAGTTATTAAGAAAGGTAATAAGATTGGTTTCTTTGCAGAAACACAAGTAAGAGAAAATACCTTTCGTGAAGAAGAGTTTCCCAAGTTTAAGCAAGTAACAGGACATGATTTGGAAAAACTCTTTGACGTACAATTCAGATGCTATCAAGGTAATCCTACCAAGAAGGAACAGTTTGATATGATTATATGCGATGAGATATCAGAAATGCTCACAGCAAAGTATCATGATCCTTTGTTCTTTGATGGGCCAAAGATTGGTCTGGATGCTACTGTCCCTGAAGCATTGTCTGTGTACAGAAATGAACTTCCTCACACAATGCTCAACAAAATAAATCAGGGCAAGAAAAAACGTGATGAGGGTATTATTACAGAGCTTATCAACAAGGGTGAGCTGCTTGATATGTACATGCCTGTTGTGTATGAGTTGTCTTATGAGGATGCTGTAAGATTTGGTATTGTTGCTCCATCTAATGTCTTTGTGATAGACCATTCTTTGGACAACAATAAAAAGAACATGAAACCCTTTAAGTCAAAAGATTTTTACACCACAGAGTTTGATTATTGGAATAGAAAGTTTAACTTGTCAAGAGATTTCACCAAGAGTCCCTTTGTAAGGCTTTCTCAGGCAAGAGAACTGTCTGCTTTTATATCTACTATGCCATCCAAATTTGAAGCAATCAAAGGCATTGTAGCATCTTCTGTTAACAAGACTATTGTATTTAATCAAAAGCTTGAACCATTGAGGTTGATAAATCTCAACGTGGCAGAGAAAGACAACACTCAGTATTTAATTGACCAGTTTAATGATGATGAAATTACAAACATTGCATCTGCTATTAAACTAAAACGTGGTATTACGCTCAAGAAATGTACAAATGTGGTAATTGCAACACCTTACCAGAATTTTCATCATTTTGAGCAGATGAGAGGACGTGCTGTAAGACTTGATTATGAAAACAAGATAGCCAATATCATTGTGTTCAGAACAAATGGAACATACGAGGAGAAATGGTTTGATAACATGCAGAATGTATATAGTCTGGATGGTGACCTAAAACGAACAGTATATATGGGAGATGAAATTAAATTTGTATCATCTAAAAGATTTTTATGAATGCGTTTAATTATGAGTTATTGCAAGGCTTGCCACCAAATGACATGGATTTGGCAAAGATTATTTTATTCACAATCAACCAAAATTTGAGAATCTATGATTACTTAGAAGTAGAAGATGGAAGAGTCGTTATGTGTAATGACTTAAAACAAGATGTAAACAGGATAGTACGTCAGCTTATTGATAATAATGTAATTGTGGCTGATTATGAAGGTGAAATTAGATTGTCACCAATGATGCCATTATTTGCAACTGATGCTGTCAATAATAACCTTGATGTACAATCTATCCGTAAGTATTTCAAACACACTTATCTTGAAGAAAACTTTGGGTTAAGTATTGCAGGTAAAATGGGTGATGTTAAAACCTGTCAAAGAAATTTGGAATATGTCAAACAAGATTATGCTGAGTTATTTAGGCATGTGACGAATGAATTACTAGAAGAAGCGTCTCGCAGGTATATTCAATCTTGTATTGACCAAGATAGATTTATACTTGATTGTGATAACTTCATCTACAATGGAAAGAGTAAATTGTGTGAATTCATAGAAATGGTAATAGATGAAGGAATTAGAGAAGATACAATCAAACCAGGACAGGCTCAAGATTGGACTGAGGAATAGTCTTATTCTTGATACTTACTTTCCTAAGCTCTCTCAATACGTTCCTGCAATTATTCCTAACGATTATATTATTCTTGCTGGCAGAACTGGTACAGGTAAATCAAGAATGCTAAGAACATTTATTAAAGTTATTATTTCTGATGCTAAGAAATATAACTATCAAGCAAAAGTGTTCTTAAATGCATTAGAAGAAACACCTGAAAGAATCAGAGCTGCATGGGTTCTTCAAAAGCTTATTACTGATTACAACATTAATATGACATTTTATGACCTGATGGGTTATAAAGGAAGAATCCATACTTTAGAAGAATCTAAGGCTATTGAAAAATGCTATCAATCATTCTATGATGAGGTGCATCCTTATCTTGATATTGTAGCAATTAGACAGCCATTTGGATTTTACAAGTATGTTCGTGAATGGGCATATGGCAAGGGTAAATTCTATTATGATCAAAGGGATAATGATAGAATTGTTTCAAGCAGGGAGGTTGATCCTAAAACTGAAGCATACAGTAGGTTTGAACCACATGATCCTAATCTAAAGGTATATGTGGCAACAGACCATATACTGTTCTATGCTCCTGAGAAAGGTAAAAGCAAGTGGGAAACTATTATTGATTATTCCAAGACGTATTGTCGTGGCATGCTTAATAATGTGTATAACTTTACTGTTATTAATCTTTCTCAGTTCTCAGCAGAAAGCGAGAAGAAGCAATTCAATCTCAAGGGTCAGAATATTGTAGAGAAGCTTGAACCAGACCTTACAAGTTTTGCAGAGGTAAAGCCTATTGTAGATGATGCAACCATTGTGTGGGGTATGTTCTATCCAAAGAGATATGGCATCAAAAAGCACAATGGATTTGAAGTATTTGATACAATGCGTTCTATGCACTTGCTTAAAACTCGTGAGGGTAGGGCTGATGATATTATTTCTTTTCAAATGCTACCTGAAAAAGAATTGATGGTAGAATTAAAATGATTGTTTATGAAAATTAAATCTGTTGTCATTGACACACTTACTGGTCTCATGGAGCAAGAATATGCAGAGGCTGGTAGACGTAAAATGATTGATCGTGTAAAATGGAAAGATTGGGCATTAGATGTTGCCCATCTTGTAGATTTCCTTCGTAATGAGGGTTTTGTTTGTGTGCTTGTTGTAGGTTATCCTGGTTCAGGTAAATCCTATGGCATAAAAACTTTACCTGAAGGTTCTAATGTATGGTATAATTGTGACAAAAAGAATCCTACTTGGCAAGGTGGTAAAGCTGTTTATGGCTCTATCAATACACCTACTAAGTTTCATGTATTGCCTAAATCATATGATGATATTATGAATCATGTGAAGGTATTGAAGAGTAAGGATGTATTTGATGCAGAACCAATAGCATTTCTTATTGGCCATATTGAGGACTTCAAAACAAAGGATGGTCAGATTAGACAGAAATTTAAAACTCTGGGTAGTTTGACTAACAAGCTTGATATAGAAGCAAAGATGACAGAGGTGTTGTATTCCGAAGTTATTATGGATGATAATGACACACGTAAGTATTTGTTTAGAACAGCTGCTCAACCTACTGACAGTTGTCGTTCTTCAGAAGGTATGTTTCCAACTGAGTATATCAGCAATGACTTTAGAGTTATAATCGAATCTATTAATAATTATTAACCTTTTTCTTAATTCTTAAATCTTAAATGTTATGTTGGATTTTTCAAAGATTTCTTACGTTGGTCAGTCCACAGGTTCTTCACGTTCAAAAAGTTCTGAGCCTAATTGGCCAGTAGTTCAACTCCAAACTACAGGTTTTAAGCAGGCTCGTAGCCTTTGGTTTAGCAAACTTGCTCTCAAGGAGCTTGGTGTTGATCTTGAGCAGGATGCACGTCCTTTCGTGTCTTTCTGGTCTATGGATGGTCAAATGGGCTTCCTCTTGGCTGATGAGGATAACCACGTTGGTACATCTTTCAAGCTTGGTAAAGTTTCCCAAAAGGTAAACTGTAAGCCAGCATACAATGCGCTTTGCAAGCACTTTAATCTTCAGACTGAAGCCATCATGAATGAGAGTGAAGACACAGGTGATATTACACTTGTGCAAAATGAAGATTTTAGTTTCAATTTGGTAGGTGAACACGAAGGACGTAAGTATTATGTTCTTGAGTACAGTCCAAGTGAAGAAGCTCCTGAAGTAATTGAGGAGCAACGTGCTGATGCTCAAATGGCAACTATTGAGCAAGATAATGGCTATGACACTCCGTTCTAATTAATTTTTAATGGGGGTTTGTTATTTATGGCAAACCCCCTATCTTTAACTTCTTTTCTTCATTACAAATTTTAACGTATGAGTGATTTCTTAGGTGTAAATCAAGAGAGTAGAGCACCCTACACAGGCCCTGTTGTTGCACAAGTATTGGGAGTAAATCTCAATGAAGATCAACTTAAACAGTTGAATGCTTCAGAAAACTTTGCAAAAGCATTTGGTAATCCATTGGAAACACCTCTGACTAACGAGGTAACACTTCCTGACGGCACAACTACAACAGTAGAGCTGCAAAGCCTTACTGTGTTCTTTCAGCCAAACAGAGAGGAAGTAAATCAAATCTTTCCTGCTACATTGTATCTTGGTAATGCTGTTAGATATTCCCAAAGTGGGAATGCTCAGTATATTACTAAGCAAGGTGTAACTTCTTATCCTAAGAGGGACACAGGTAAGGTACCTGATTTTATTCTCAACATGGATCCAACTCCTCGTGAAGCTCGCATTGGTGAGGGTGAATACTATGACTTTCTTGAGAAAGCTCTTGGTTTTGATTCTGTCAAAGCAAAGGAACAAAATATTTACATTGTTCCGTGGGCAGAGCAGAATGGATTTGGCTTTACCCATGTTGTAGAAGGTAATGTTACTAAGCTGAATGAAATGCTGAATAAATTCAGCAAAGGCATGGTCATTACTATTGGTGTAAATCCTGACACATCTCAAATGAAGGTTATTCTTCGTCCTGAGTCTACTTACAAGAACTATAATGAGGTTCCAGCTGGTTTTGTAAGTAAGCTACAAAAGAAGATTACTGACCCTGACTATCCTTTGAGCAAAACATTGGATGTCACATCTACTTTCCAGAAATATACTGGGGAGGATCAAAATACTTCTCCTCAAACAGGAGGTATTACTGATGATATAGGTTGGTAAAAAAAGTAAGAGTCTTGGGGTAGCTCCCAAGACTCTTTTCTTTAAAAACTCGAATCTATATACAAATGTTATGCAGAACTCTTACCTAGGTTGTATTCAAAATGAATACATAAACAAAGATACTCTTTTAACACAAATCAACCAAGAAAAAGTTTGGTCTGACTTACTTAATTTTGACGTAAGTGTAGGTAGACATTTTGTAAATCCTTGGAGATCAGACAATTCACCTGGTTGTTATTTGTATGAAAGTAATGGAATTTTAAGACTTTGTGATTTTGGCTCAAGAGATATGTTTCACACAATGGATATTTGCTCTGTTATAATGTATCTGCATAATATATCTTTTGCAGAAAGTTTAGTGTATATAAAGAACAATTATCTATTTGCTAACTTCTCTTCTAATTCTTACGAACAAATTAAATCTACAAATAGTTTTGAATTCTTTCTACAAGTGATTCCACGAGCAAGTTTTGATTGTCCTATATGGAATAAAGCCGATGCAGACTTATGGTCTGTTATAGATGTTACACGAGATGATTTATATGAAGAGGATATATGGCCTGTACATTCGTTTAGAATGAATAGTCATAAAGAACCTCATATCTTAAAAAAGTATTTTGCTCAAGCACCATCGTATGTTATATTCATAGATGGTAAAGCAAAGATTAGATTATATGGCAATGACAATATTAGATTTATCAGCAATTTTGATGCTTCTACACTTGGTGGTAAATCTCCTATTTATAATCACAAGTTTTTAATTGTAACAAAGAGTCTTAAAGACTATTTTGTATTTACTAAACTTGGTTATCAATGTAGATATATCCACAATGAGGGTATTTTGCTTGATAGTAAGTTGATTAATTTCTTTAATAAGTTTGATGAAGTATTATTCTTTATGGATAATGATCAAACAGGTATTTACAATGCAGCTCGTTATGCCCAACTTGTAAAGAATGGCAGAACTGGATATATTCCTGAGGTATTTGCTCTTCAAGGTATAAAAGATCCTTATGAATTTTGTGAAAAGTATTCAATGGATAAGTTTAATGAACTAATTACTCATCAGAATTTTAAAATTATTACAAAATGAATGCACAGGTTGTAAGAAACCCTAAAATGCCCAAGGTCATACATGATTCTTGGGCATTTTTATTTAACAAAGTAATGGATGATCCAAGATGGCGTGAAATAGAAAGAGTAGTAGGGACAAACAAACACAACATCTGCCCTGAACCTCAGAATATATTCAAAGCCTTCTCTATTCCAAGAGATAAGGTACAAGCAGTATTTCTTGGTTTGTCTCCTTATCAAAACTACAAGAGCGGAATGCTCTTTGCAACAGGTCTTGCCTTTGGTGTACCTGACAGAACTATGGACACTCCATCATTGCAAATTATTCGTGATGAATTGGAAAGAACGTATCCTACTTTCAATGTAGATGATCCAAGGATATTTGACTATACACTTGAGCATTGGCACAATCAAGGTGTAATGCTTCTTAATTCAGCATTGACTGTTATCAAAAGAGCTGATGCAAGATGTCATTTGCATTTATGGGATTGGTTTACTCAAGAAGTTTTATGGTATATATCCTATAATACTGCTCCAAAACCTTTTGTTTTTATGGGTAGAGACGCACAAAAGTTTAATAAGCATGTAGATGACAGTCTGCATACTATTATCAATGTGTATCATCCTGCTGCTGAAGCAAGAAACAAAGGTGGTCAGTATAGATTTACTGGAAGTGATGTATTTATTAAAGTAAATAATGTACTAATCAATCTTTATAACGAAAAAATTAACTGGCTTTATGAAAATTGAAACTAATTACAATGATTCAGTATCTACTCTGAGTGGCTTTGACATGAAGGTAGATGGTGAGTCAAATGAGCTGTTGATGTATATTCTTTCTCAAGGCTATTCTGATCCTATTGGTAGTATTGTGAGAGAGTATTCTACAAATGCCATTGATGCCCACATTGAGGCTGGTAAGATGGATGAGCCTATTGTTATTCATGTTGATGACTCTGTCTTTCAAGTACAAGACTTTGGTACTGGCATGGATAAGGAAAGGATTACCAATGTGTTTTGTAAGTTTCTTGGTTCAACCAAGAGAGATACAAATGAAATACATGGTGGCTTTGGTCTGGGTGCAAAGTCTGCTTTGGCATACAGAGATCATTTTATGATTTATACTGTGAAAGATAACTATCATCACAGGCTTGTTATGCGTAAAGGCAATAATTCTATTCGTCTTGAAACAATCTCTGAAGGCTACACAGATGAGATTAATGGTACAAAGATTACAGTACCATTACTTAGTGTCTATGATAAGTCTAAGTTTGTTCAGGCCATGAAGGATCAATTGGCTTACTTTGATAATGTTACATTTACTCCATCAACAAGAATCTCTAATGATTTTAAACTGTATGAGGGTAAGCATTTCAAAGTATCTTCTCTTGCAGAAGAAAACAAACCTACAATCTTGCTTGGTAGTGTAAACTATCCTTCTTCTAATAAACTGTCAAGTTGGTATGGTTGGCCAATAGCTCTTAAGTTTGACATTGGAGATTTAAAAGTTACTCCTTACAGAGAAAGTATCATTTATGATGATACGGCCATTGAAAAGATTAAAGAGAAGTTTGAATTAGCTAAGAAGGAAATTACAGAATATGCAATAGAATTGTATAATGAAAGTATTTCTGATGCTAAGGAATATATGATTCATTTGTTTCAGTATCAAAGAAAAGGTGTACAATTATTTGATAAAACCTTTCCTGAGTTATCTGTACCAAAGAAGAGGTATTCTAAGTTCAAGTACATCAAAAGTGCACACTTTTATCAGGATTCTGTAATAGGGCCTTTAGATGCTAAACTTCAGTCTTATTACACATTAGATCATACTAATAATGGCAGACGTTCAAGAGAGTATGTTGTTTCTAAAAGTACCAAAGGATGGACTTTAAAGGATATGCTTCACAATAATGACTTAAACTTGATATGTACTTATCCAAATACAAAATGGTCTACTGTGACAAATAAGTATTTGACAAGAACATTCAATAAAAGCATTAGGATTTTTAATATCAAGAGAAAGCGTAGTCTGTGGAAGCATTTTTATCTTCCTTTGCAACTAAATGAATATCCTCGTTCTCAATGGAGAGGTATTATCAATGAGTATCTTGAGTTTGAACGTGATTTGTTTAATGAGATTGTGTTTTATGATGACATCATAGTTCCAGAAGAGTTTAGAAAGCAGCTTAATAGTGAGAGGAAAAAGTCAATTCAAAAGAGAAAGACTTCTCCTAATGTAAAAATTAAAGTAGGTCGTAAGGGTCAAACATACCCTTATCTTCAGGTATTTGATATATCAATGAAGCTTGATGATGTTTATAATTTTAGAGAAGTCAGAAAGCATTCTCCTAAAGGCATTATTATTCATCATGATATAAATGTTCTTAGAAACCTACATTATCTTTTTACAACGCGTATTACCAATAGTCATGTTGAGAATTCTCATTTTGCTGTAGCTCTTGTAAATAAGAAAGTTTACAAACAACTTGAAACTTCTCAATTTCTGATTAAGTACGATGATTTTATAAGTAATTACTCCAGACATTTGAGTAAATTGTGCACAGCACTTATTATAAGCAATTGGTTTGGAAATATTTATAGAAAAATTCCTAACTTTAACAATAAATTGTTTGAAGTTAGAATTCCTTTTTATAGTGATGAAACAAGAAAATTGCTTGATAAGCTACAAGACTATGTAAGGGATAATATGAATCATCGTATTTGTGATATTGACAGCAGATTTATATACAATGGGAGAGAGTATCATTTTTCTCATTTATTAGACAAACACAAGGATCTTATTGATATTGCTGAAAAGAACAACTGGTGGGATAAAGCAGCACTTGATGATCTTAATAAATTTAAGAATTTAGTGTTTGACTTTTTACCTGTTGGCCAGACTAATTTTTCAGATCCTAATAGCACAAACTGTGGATTTCTAGTAGAGTATTTTAAGTTAAAGAAAATTAAGTTAAATAAATCGTTCTATAACCTTTAAAATCTAAAGTATGTTTAATTTCATTAAATTAGGTGACCAGTACACTGTATTTGTAGGTGACAAAATCTATGAAGGTACACCTGAAGACCAAAGTGCTTTTATTGTAGATCTTCACAATGAAAATGAAGATTTAGTTATCAAACATCTTTCTCCTGAGAGGTATTTTGAATCTGTAAAGAACAAGATTCTTGAGTCTATTGCTCAGTTTGATGAGTTTAGCTTAGAGAATGGTTACTTGTTTTACAAGAACATTCCTTATGCATTACCTGATTTACTTGTTGATAAGATTGTAAAAGCTTATGATGGGCATCAGTCTTTGCTTCAGTTTGTGAAAGATATTACTCCTTATACAAACTTTTGGGGTTGGTGTGCATTGAATCCTAATGTTCATAGCAGAAAGCAACTGTTTAACTTTCTTGACAGGGCTGGTATTCAAATTACCAAAGATGGCATGCTTGTGTGTTACAGGAATGTCAATGTAAAACAAGAAGGTGATCTTGAATTGACAGAGTTTGTGTCTCAGCAGTATACTCGAATCAAGAAATGGAATAGTTCTCCAAAAGATTACATTATCCTTAGGGATAGTAGTGGTAATTTGCAATGTACAACAGTTACTCCATCCAATAATGATATTGTATATGGTAACTTGCAGGGATTGTATGACAACATTGACAGGTTTGAATCTGTATTTACTGACAACTACACAGGTAAGTTTAGGATTGAACTAAATAAGCCTGTTGTTATGGACAGGGAAAAGTGTGATCCTGACCCAGATTCTGATTGTTCTCATGGTTTGCATGTAGGTGGTGCATCATTTCTTAGAAGTGGAGACTTTGGTAATAAGCCAATAGCAGTATTGGTTAATCCAATGAATGTTGTTGCTGTTCCAGCATATAATCAATGGAAGATGCGCGTATGTGAGTATATGCCATTTGCTATTGTTGAGTATGATGAGGATAACAATATTAGGCCTATTGACACAGAAGTGATTGAGTTTGACTATAGTAAGTATTCAATTGATGAATTGTATTCTGCTATTGATTATCCTCATGACCCTGATCATGCAGATGGAATTAGTGCCATTGCTGGAGATAAGAATGTTTATCTTAACTTTGTAGATAATATGCGAGAATTAATTGATAAACGAGTGACTTATTTATTCAAGCAGCAAGTAAACTATACTACCATTCAGAATGAAGAAGACAATTATTATACTGATGAGTATGATTATGATGAGGATGCTGATGTTAATGAAGAATGGGTCTATGATGACACAATGTAATTATGAATAACAGATCAGTTGGACACAGGACCGAGCGTACTTTTATTCGCAAATTTGCGGAAAGGCTCGGTCTTGTGCCTTTTAACAACAAGAATCACGCAGAAGCCGAAATAGGTTCTACAAGACAATTTTCACAGCAGTTGGATGCTATGAAGATAGATGTGTGGTTATCTGATAAGCTTGTTTGGTTAAGACATTTATTTATTCAAATTAAAAACAGACAGATTCAATCCAAGAATACATGGACTATTGATGTAACTCCTATTAGAGATATGCCTAAAGACAAAGGTAAGTATCGTTGTGTTGTTACAAGGCTTACTTACAAGCCTAATAAGAAGCAACAAGAAATAGGATGGTTTGTATCAATGCCATTAGAAGAATGGATGGATCTTGTTTCAAAAGCTAATTATCATGAATTATCAAGAGATTGATGCAGCTAATCAAAGTTTAATTAAAGCCCTTTACTACAAAGGGCTTTCTGCTTTAAGAGAGAAAGAACCTGAATTGTTTTATCAGGAGAAAGAACATTTTCTGTTAGGAAATATGTTTGATACTATAATGACTGATCCATCAAACTTTCGTAAGAAGTTTTATGTGTCTGAACTTGACAGTAAACCATCTCCAACATTGATGTCCATAATCAACAAAGCATTTGCACTTCGTAAGGATAATATATTTCATTATAATGATCCTAAGTTCTTGCAATACATGGATGAAGAAGGATGGCATGTTGGTAAAGGTGAGAAGAGATTGACGTACAAAGCATGGCTTGAATCTAATGTAAGAGAGTATTGGAATGCTCTTGTAGAATCTGAAGGTAAAGAAACTGTAACTATAGAAGAATATGAAAAAGTTATGAATGCATCTCAAAAAGTTATAAAGTCAATACCTTTTGTTACTATGATACCAGAATTAAATGTACATAATCAGTTGTCTCTTGAAGCTACATATACTCTTGACAAAGACACAAAAATACCTATCAAAGGTCTGCTTGATCAAGTTATATTTAGAAATGAGAATGAAGGTAAATGGGATGAGATTTGTGAGAGTTTACAAATTGAGAATAACCATGATGCCATCATTATTGATTATAAGACATTCTCTGGATTATCTATGAAATACAGGTATTCTATTCGTAAATTTAGATATGATGTGCAAGCTTCATTTTATCAGTTATTACTTGAAGAGAATTATGCTAACTATCTTCAAATAGGGAATATGCCTGTCAAAGAACTGTATAAAATAGCTGTAGTAAATGTAGTTGCCAATCTAAATACTGATGAACCTTCTTTTGTATGGAAGTATAGTCAAGAAGATTTGGATATTGCTGAGTTTGGTGCATGGCACACAACTCCACATGAATATCATATTGCAGATCCACATTATGTTAATGATTTGGACATTGATGAAGTAGATATACCAGGTTTTAGACAGATGTTACAAAGATACCATTGGTATAAAATGAACAACTTTGAAACTGAGTATGGTTTTGAAAATAACATTTTAAATAACAATGCATGGAACTACTAACAGAAGATAACTTACAAGAAAAGATTATTGATGCTAGAGAAAAGCTCATAATCAATAACAGAACAAGAAAGTTCCTGCTCCCCTTATTGGGGAGTATGGATCCTTCTTGGATTGCTGAGGTAAATAAATTTTACAGCGTTGCTGTTGGCTTGGCAGATGGAAAGTATTATCCTTATCTAGAAGAACCTTCTATTCTTTTATTGAAGAATGTAAAGTCCTCTAGAATTGATTCTTTTAATGAGTCTTTAGACATTATTAAAGAGAATCAATATTTTATTAAGGATTATATCTTTGCTGATGCTATTGACAGCTGGTTGCATATGTTTGTAGTAAGGATACCTAAGAATTTTGAGAATGCATATAATTACTTTTTGCAAAGTAAGTATTCTATGATGTATAATGATACTCAAAAGAAAAGATTCTTTACTCCTAATCGAACTAAACTTAACTGGCAAGCCAAGAAGAAAGTCAGAGAAATCTTAGATAAAAGCCCTTCTGCAAAAACTGAATTGGAATTGAAGCTTAATGTAGCTATTCCAGAACAAGCAGAATTGGACAGTAAGATTGACTTAAACTACGAAGTATTTAATTATGAGGATAATACATTTATTTCTGTAAACCAACAAAAATTAGAATTCAATGAGCAACAATAGAGAAGCTGAAGAAAGAAGTGTCATTAAATGGCTTGAAACTATTGGAGGACTTAATTATAAGTTTGAAAAAGATTTGTATGAATCTCTGATAAAAGAAGAGTTATCAGAATATTTAGAAGCTTCTGAACGTCATGAGCAGGTCAAGGAAATCCTTGACTTGCTATGGGTTGTTATTGGACATTATGCCAATATAGACTATGGACATAAGGAAGAAATGTTTAATGAATTTATTATGATTGAACAAGGTATTATAATGCCTTATAAGTTTAATTATCATAATAGATATACTGTTAGCAATGCAAGTCTTATAAAAGCTGTAGATTTATATCTTGAACATCCAACAATGCTTAATTATGTGTATGTCAAGAATATAATTTTCCTTACAGTTATTTATAAACTTGATTGTGATTATGAAAAAGCTTGGAATGAGTTGTGTCGTAGTAACTATTCTAAGTTTATTCCTATTGATAGTGATCCTACAGTTGTAACAGAAAGTTTAATGAAAATTGACAAGGATAGATATAGTCCTGTTGTTGCAACTACAGATACTCATTATCTTATTAGAGATAAGAATACAAAAAAGTTGTTAAAACCTATTACTTACAGCAAAGCTAATATGAAGTCTGTTAGTAAACCTGCTATTATGTAAATATATTTTGTTTGTTGTTGTGACCCCGTGGAGTTAATTCTTCATGGGGTTTTTTATTTTTCATTATTAAATAAAATTATTATGGGACTTGATATGTATTTGCACAGAGGTTATGTTAGAAAGTGTGAATTTAAAACTGATTATGTTGATGATAAGCCTGAACTTAATATTAAAGTTACTGATCTTGAATCAGAAGAAGTAGGTTATTGGCGTAAAGCCAATCATATCCACAATTGGTTTGTACAAAATGTTCAAGGTGGTAAAGATGATTGTAATGACTATGCTGTTACTTTGTCTGAACTAAGAAATTTGAGAAATCTTTGTGAACACATTCTGCATTTTTATAACAATGATAAACTTAAGAAAGCTGAAGAAGAAGCTTTATTATTGTTACCTCCTGTTTCAGGATTTTTCTTTGGTAGTACAGAGATAGATGAGTATTATTACAATGAGCTACAATATACTATAAAGACAATTGATGGTATATTAGAGAGTCATGCTGATGAAAATAATGACTGCCCGATTGTTTATGTTTATCATGCTTCGTGGTGATTACTTACAGCAAAAGAAAAGCTCTCTCTATTCGGGATAATGGCAGGTCATCTGATTTTGTTACACCCTCCATTATATGGGGTTGTGGGTATAGGTGTTCTTATTGTACAATGAGAAGACACAAACCAGAAGGTGTTGATGTAGCAACAAACATTGATACTATACTTGACAAGATTAATGACCATGCCTTATCCCTACCTATTAAAAAACCCAATCAGGTTGATGACACCTATTGGGTATATGAGATAGGAATGAATAGTGATTTGTCACTACATGCTAAACATTTTGATTGGCAGAAGGTTTTTAGGTTCTTTTTAGATCATAAAACAGCAAAAGCAACCTTCGCCACAAAACGGTATTACGTTCCCCTAACTAAAAGTTATTACTTTAACAAGAAAGTTAGGATAAGGTTTAGCATAATGCCAGAAAATTTAAGAAAAATTTACGAGCCCTATACGGACAGCATTGAAAGACGACTTGAAGGTGTAAATTATCACATTGAATCTGGTTATGATGTGCATTTGAACTTCTCTCCTGTAATTGTTTCTAAGAATGGTTTGGTAGAATATGAAAAGCTTTTTAACTTAGTGGACAAATATGTTCATCCTGAGTATAAACCTTCAGTTAAAGCTGAGGTTATATTTCTTACCCACAATGAAAAGCTTCACAACTACAACGTTCAGAACAATATACCAGGAGAAGATTTACTTTGGAATCCACAATACCAAGAGAAAAAAGTGTCTCAGTATGGTGGCACCAATGTAAGATATAAGAACAAAGCAAAGCTTATATCTCAATGGACTGCACTTCATAACCAATGTATACCTTGGAACACCATTAGGTATATATTTTAAATTGCAACATGCGATATTTAAGATTCAAAACTGTGATGGGTGAAATTAAGACAGTACCTTATGTCCTTTGTGATGAAGGTGTAAGGATTACTATCGACAAATCTATTGAAATTATAATACCTCCTAATCATGAAAGAATCATTTTTGCTCCAAATTTTAAGAAGGATAATGTACACGCAAGGAAAAAAAGTGACTTTGAAAAGTCCAACAGAAAGAATAGTAGTAAAGCATAAGGAGTTTCTTAACAAAATTGACAGGCTTACCGAGCAATTATGTAAAGATTTTGAACACTCCATTAAGCAATGGAATGATGAACCTGATTTATTAATTAAAACAGTAAATTATGAAAAAGCCAATAGTAATTAGAAGCATTGGTGAGTTTAGATCAAGTTATTTCCATATGAGAAGAAGTGAAGATAAAGTATGGTATGGTTGGCAAGTAATGGAACCTACTCGTATGTTATCTTTACTGGAAGCTTATCGAAAGAAAGAGAATGATGATATAATGAGGGAAAAAGCTTTTAAGATTATGGAACAACTTACAGCAACTAATTAATAACGAGTGCACCTCATTAATTTGGGGTGCACTTTTAATTTAAAACTATGAAAAAATTATCTTTTTTAAAAATATTGTTCTCTCCATTTAAGAAATTCAAATTAGAGTTTTACTTTGGTAGAGTAGCTATTGGAACTCCTTACTTTTTCCCTAGAAAGTTTGTAAGAATTTCTAAGAAAGAAGCTCATGTAAAAACTCAATTGTTAGTAGAGCTTCGTGGTAATGCAGATGAGAATCACAAAAAAGAACTTTATGAAAGACTGTATTCTATTCAAAAGAATATGAAAAAGTCAGTTCCTAAGTTAATAGGCTTTGATTTTACACCTTTAGGATGGAAGCTTAAGTGGGATGATAATGACTTTAGACATGAGTATAATCCTGTATGGTCTTTTGTGTTCTTTGGATTTCAAATAGCTGTAAGATTCCACGCGCCTATTGAACATCAAGATTCTTATTGGACAGCTTGGTTGTATTATGAACTACGAACTGCTAAAATTCTAACTAAAGCTGAACGTATTAAACAATGCAGAGAAAGATTTCCAGTAACTTATATGGTTAAACAAGATAGTGATTATGTAGAAACAGATTATTATCAACAAATACTTAAACCTAAATACTTATAGTATGGAATATAAGAATAGATACGGATTGACGTATCATTTTGATCACAATGATGATGGTAATATTGATTGGAAAGGTAACTTTCGATATACCAGATTTGGATTTGATGAAATAGATGACAAAGAAATCATCAATTTTATTGATCCAAGTGGAGGACCATTTATTCGTGTGGGTATGGATATGTCAGAGTTTGGATTTGAAGGTACAGTAACTGGCTTTGTAAACCACAAAGATCATTATGAAATTGTAATAGATAAAGAATAAAATAAAGAGAAATGAAGACAACATTGCGAGAATTATTAGATTGGATTAGAACAACCTTACCAATGGATTTAAATACACCCAGATTGATTGAAGAAAAGATACAATCAATGCTTGAGAAGGAGAAAAAACAGATGATTGATTTTGCCGAACAATATTTCGTAAGTTTAGGGCATAAGTCAGCAGAAGATTATTTTAATAAAGTATATAATATAGAAATTACAGTACATGAATTTATAGAGTTGACTGTTGAATGTCTTGAAGCTTTACTTGATCGAGGTCACAATCATGATTATGCAGTAAAAACTATTCAGGATGCATACTATCCATACAAACCAGAAATGGCTAAAGGGAATTATGATGAGGTTGCAGAGATGTTATCATTAACTTTCCTAAATAGAAAGTATCAAACTCCTAATATTATTCCAAGATATCAAAACAGTTAATAATGACTACATTACATTTAACAGAAGAACAACTGCGACTCGTACAACAAGCATTAGATTTGTACACTCGCATTGGTATTGGCCAGTTTGAACGTATCAAAGACCATCCGACATTCGAAAAACATCTTTGGAACAAACTAAAGGATGAAGATGGTAAAACTGATTTTACTCAGTTTCATAAAATTCGTGAAGAGGTTGATATAAAATTGGCAGAGGCTCGCAATATGCTTATTCAAGAAAATTTGCCTCCAAATGGAGGTTGGGGAATTGGTATGCCAAAGGTCGATGAATCTTGTAGAGTTGCCTATGACATAGTTCAAGTAATTCGCCATGAATTTTGGAAAGCAAATCCTGAACGCAGTAATTTGACCGTAGATTCCAATGTATCTTTACTAGCAGAAAATAGTGATAAGATTCTGTGTAAGTTGAGTATTTAAGATTAAAATAAATTATGTATAATAACAAAGTAGAACTAATCGGATATTATGGTAGTGACCTAACCCATGCACAATCTGCATGGACATCTACCAGCAGAGAGCTTACTGAGGACAAATTAAACCGTGTGGACAAACTACTTAAAATGTTAGCTGAGAATGGCCACCATACACCATTTGAGAAATCCTCACTGCACTTTCTTGTTACTTGTGACCAAGCCTCACATATTCATTTATTGAAGCACAGGATTGGTGTAAGCATCAATGGAGAATCAGCACGGTACAAAGAGCTGAAAGATGATAAGTTTTATGTACCTGAAGATTGGCCAGACACATTTCAACAAGATTTGATAGAATTTACTGAACAAGCTAATGAATTCTATCATACTTATCTTGATATACTTATACCTATTGTTGGGAGAAAGAGAGCTAAAGAATCAGCTCGTTTGTTTAAAACAATGAACTCCCAAATTACAATGGACGTTATGTTTAACTGGAGGTCGTTCTATCATTTTCTAAATTTAAGAAATAAACCTGACGCTCAAATGGAGATTAGGCAAATTGCAAGTCAAATGTTGGATTTGGTAGTAGGCATTGAAGGTAACCCATTTCAACATACTATTAAAGCGTTTGGTCTGTGACAATTAAGAATCTTACTGATCATCCTATTGTAATATTAAATAGCGACAATAAAAGGATTATGTACCTTCATCCTGAAGGCGAACCTGCAAGAGTAAAAAAGATAGTGGAACAAGTAGATTATTTAGGTGCTATTCCTTTATCTGAAGCAAGGTTTGGTAAGATTAAAAACCTCCCACCACCAAGTCCCAATGTGATATATATTGTATCTAAGATGGTCTTTGAAGCAGCAAAGGATAGGTACGATTTGTACTACCCTGCTGAGAAGGTAAGAGATAATAAAGGAAGGGTCCTAGGCTGTAAAAGCTTAGGACTCTCCTAACAAAAAAATTTCCTTAACCTTTCTTTTTCTTAGTCTTAGCTTTAATCTTACGTTCTTGCTTAAGCATTTCTTGAGTTGGTGCTTTACCACTACCTCTTTTTGCACGGATATTATTCCATAAACTATTTTCTACTCCAAGTTTATTAAGCTTCTTCTTTGGCATGATCATTTGCTTTATTGAGGGATTCTAATGTTCTTAAAACTTCACCAGTAATAATATTGTTTGCTTCATCTAACACCAAATGGATAGGATAAGTTTTAGCAATGTTTAGCACTTCTTCCATTGTTTCACACATGAAACTTACTTTTTCAGAGGCTGGGTTAACATAAATTACATCATACATGATTAAGGTTTTTGATTAAAAAATTTCTTATAGTTTATCTATCTTCCAAAGATAAACTTGAATTGTAAAAAAAGGTATTTCAATACAAAAGTATGCACGTTTAGGTATTACTGCTTTACCCCATGATATTCCTATGCAAATTTGATTAGAGGTATATGTTACAACTTTCATATTTTAATATTTGTACTCGGAGCGGGGCTTGAACCCGCACGGCCATTACTGGCCACAGGATTTTCTTACCACTATAGTTTTCACTACCATTAAGCGCATAATGTTTGTGGTCTGGACTTTCTCTTCATCATATCATTTCTGACTTAGATGCCTTCCGTCAAGTCTCTACACGTTCTCCTCTTTTGGAGCTTCGCTCGGGATTGCCATTTTACAGGTTTCCCCGAATTTGAAAGGTTCTACTCCTGAAATTTCTTTCAAGGCACTCTTTGGTTTGTATGAATCTTTTTTCAAATTCATTTTAGTTTTTAATGGAATGCCTCCGTTTTGTACAAAAGCTCCATATTGACCAGTGCATTTTTTAGAACAAAAGCCAGAAGACTTTCTTCTGTTTCTCTGTCCTAATTTATTGCCTTTAATAACAAACTCACTATTACACCAAACACAAATATGTTTTTCATCTTTATATTTTAATGCGTCTTGATAAGAATGAGTTTTTCGGTCAATAACTCTTAAATTTGAAAGTTCGTTATTTGTAAAATCACCATCAATATGATCAATGGTTTCATTATCGCTCAAATAACGATTTAAATACATCTCTACTAAATACTTAGGGTAAGAAATGGTTTGTTTCCTGCCATCAGGATGTTTTAAAACCATTCTTTTCCTACCATCTTGTTTAGATGTATAAGGCCCATACGTTTTGCAATTATTATACATAATAATTACTCTTAAAGTCCTGCGTGTCTACCAATTCCACCATCCGAGCTATTGTTGAGGTATAAAAACAACATTCACATCTGCTTCATCAAACATTTCTAATGCTGCAGCAAAGCTTTCAGTGTATCTTTCAGGAACTTTGTTAAACTCCCAAGTACATACTTTCTTAATTCCACATTGGATTATAGCTCTTGCACAATCAGCACAAGTCATAAGAGTGGTATATATTGTCCCTCCTATTGGTGAAGCATTTGTTCTATGAGCATTGTAAATAGCATTGCGTTCTGCATGCTCAGTATACAAGTACTTTTGTGGTCTTTCATACCTCCAAGTTTTGTCATCATCTACTTCTGATGGAAATCCATTGTATCCAATAGAAACAATACGATTTGTAGAGTCAACAATTACTGCACCTACTTGAGTATGTGGGTCTTTTGACCAAGTTTTAATATGCTCAGCAAGATGTAAAAAGCGAAGATCCCAATCAGCCATTATGGTGTTTCTTGTAAAGTTAAAGCTTTCCAATGTTTTATACTAATGAATGGAGCAATAATTTTTTCATTGGGATGCAAAACCATACAGGGGTATACAGGGCTTGTAAGAATAGAAAACCAAGTAGCAGCATATTCGTCATGGGTTTTTAATGTAGCACTATTCAAATATACTTTGAGCTTACCACTTTCCCAATCAAATGCACCTCCTGGTCTATGTGTATGAGCACCTAAATAAATATCTCCCTCAGGATATTGCATTGCGCTGTACTTTTTATTTGCATGGTTTACATTCCACATTGAATGACCTGGGAATTTATGTGCAGCTGCTATCTTATACAAGACATCACCTACTTGCAAATTAACATGACAAATACCTGTACTGTAAGGCACTACTTTGGTAATAATATTTCTTGGTACATCAACTCCAGAGAATTGTTTAATTCGAGCATCATGATTACCCTGAACTGCAAACAACACTTTATGCTTAATGTCATTTAGCCATGACTTCATAAACTGTATTTGCAATTCAGGGGTCAATACGGAGGTCAATACTTCTGCTATAGACCTCAATTTTATGGCGAGATCAATCTCGTCTCCCATTAGAATGATATATAGATTCGGAGTTTTTATTATTTCGTCAGTAATCTTTTGAAACAATTCATAATCAGTACCAATAGCACCAATGTGTACGTCTCCAAAAGGAATAATACAGATTGGATTCTTTGTACTAACTGATACATCTATAAAGTGAGATGATGCATTATTCCTCCCTCTGAGTTTTTTCATTTGCTCAATAGCAGGAATCATATCTCTCCATGAAATGTCATCAATAGATACTGTGTCTTCAAGTACTGTTGGACTTTCAATAAGTAACCTTACACCATTAACTCCTTGTGGAAGGTTATTCTTTTTGAGAAGTCTTTTAATTCTACTACCAGCTGCAATGCTGCTGATATCAAGTAGAGTTCCTATTTTTTCAAAATAGCTTTCTGAGGTATCCTCTTCTGAAGGATTGTTAGTTTTTAGTAGTTGTAGTAGTTCCATTAGTTACTTGTTAAGTATTCTCCCATAGCAAAAGGAGCATTGTTAAGTTGTTTATTAACAATAAATTGATTAATTGATTTTGGATCTCTTAAGTTAAACAGTCCTTTGATAACAGGAATAAAACGAATTATAAATCTTTCTCTTTCCGTCATTCCTTCAAATGGACCTCTTGATATTTCTTCACCTGAAAATAACTGTGTGATATCTAACATATACTCAGCATATTTTAATGATGCAACAGGATTTTGTAACACAGTAATAAATTCACCAGGGTTGAGAATTGGTAATGAACTACCTATCTCAACAGCTGCTTTGTTGGTAAGATAAGAAAGTAATTCAAGATCTTCATCATCATCTGCCATACCATGAATCATACCAGCTAACATAAATATTCCAATTGCCCTAACAGTATCAGTTAAAACCATTTTAACTCCATACTTTTCAGAAGGAGTTAATTGTTCCCACATTTCTAATTGTGCAGCAGATCTTAATAAATTACCTCTAAAAAACATTCCTAGTTTTTTCAATGTAGGTTTACCAGATTCCCTGTCTCTAAATGCAGATAACCAATATCCTTCATCATAATCACCTGTCATTGGATCATATCCTCTTTTTTTAAGACGATCATAAAACACTCTAAACAAAAAACTTCTATGTAATGTTAAAGATGCCAATGCATAATGTTGGTGAAGATACGTTTTATCTTGAGGAGATAACTGTCCTTCTACTCTAGCTACTAAATCTTGAGCTCTTAAAGATACTTGATTCCATATTTTTTCTGCACCTTTTGGTAAAACCATTTTACCTGTCTTGTCAACTGTTATATTTTCATAAAGGTTAGGTAAGTTATCCCAGTTATCACCTTTGTAAAATGCTTTACTTACCCAATTTCCATTTTCATCTTTTTTAATATCTAAGGTCAAAGCTATCAATAATCTTGAACTTAAAATGTGTGAAGGTATTGTATATGGAGCCCATCCTAAACTTTCTCTTAAAAGAACACCTCTATCAAAGTTTTTAGTTATTTCCATCAACCCTGCACTTTCAGCCATTACATTAAGCTTTGCTTTTTTTACCTTGCTTAAGCCATCCATTCCGTTCTTTACCATTTCTGCCATTTGGATTTTCATGGCTCTAGTTTGCAATCCTCTACTGATATAATAATCCATTATACCTTCTTGCAAAGCATTGACTCTAGCTGTAACAGCAGAAGAAAATATACTACCTAAGTTGCCCATAAGGTTAACTGATCGAGTATAGCTATTAATCTTTTCAAAGGCTTTAGTTATATTAAAGCCCATAAACTCAACTTTTTTCTTAGGTTTGTCAGAAAGATTTATATCTAATCCAGTCTGAAGTAATTTGTAAGCATTTGTTTCTACGCCTTTTTTACCATCAACTGTACGCCTTGCATATTGCTGTTCAATTACTTGTATTTTTTTAATAATCTTTTTTCTATTTTGATAAGTCTTACCAACTCTTGCGTATTCTACTAAGGCACCTACTAAATCTCTACTAATTAAATTAGGGTCTTTAAGTTTTTTATTATGGTGTACAGGAACTCCTCGCATTACAAACTCAGTATCTGCATTTTGTATAGATTCAGGATCTCCAAACATTAAAGTATCATCTTCATCAGTAAAGAACTCAGATTTAATACCTCCTTTAATTCTTTGGAATAAGTGTTTATTCCTATGAATAACAGCTCCCATCATATCTTCACGAATAGGAATCATCATATCAGAAGGAGTATTTCCTGGAAGCACATCATCAATTTTCTTTTTTTCATTTTTGTAAAACTCAATAAAATCTCTTTGTTCTTGACTTAAAGAATTCCATTTTTTATTAGTATAATCATTAGTTTTAATTGACCCATACTTATCATGTTTAATAGTTGAACCATCACTAGGTTCAACCATATCACCTTTCCAATATTTCTTAAGTTGTCCGTTGTGATAATAATATCCTATGTTTTGTTTTTTCCATTCTGCAAAAGCATAAGGATTTAATTCTTTTTGAGCAAGAGCCATTATTTTGTTAGCATCCTTTTTAGGCATTGTATTTTGAGAATACCATTTGTTAAGTTTGCTTTTATATTCTTTATAATTTTTAAGTTCAGCTTTTTGACTTTCCAATAAAGAATCAGGATCAGCTCTGTTTATATCTTCCATTCTTTCTTTGTAAAGCATTCTTTCTTCACCACTTTTAGGAATGTTGTGTTCATTATATAATTTTTCAAAAAACTCAGCTTTTGCTTTTTCAAACTTACCTTTATGGATTCTACCCATTAAATATCCAGTAGCTTTTCCATCATCTAATGTTTCTAATGCAAAATCATAATTGTTAAACTTAAACTGCTTAAGTTTAGCATCAAGATCTTTAACAAAATTAGATGTCTCACGAGTAGATTGTATTTTTGCTTGACCTAAAATAGAGTTTACTAACCTTAAAATAGGATCAGATGCGTATCTACCTGACCCAGTATATCTTTCAACTGAATATACATCTTTTGTACCTTTTATAATTTCCCTGTAATCAATGTAATCTTTAGATGATTCATCCTCTCCAAATAGGATTTTATTAATTTCCCTATCAATAGAATCGTTGTTCTTTTTAAGAACCTGACCTGATGGAGTAACTGTTTCAGTAGAAATAGAAAGCTCTTCAATATAAGATTGGCGTACTGTATCTATTGCTAAGTTTTGTAGCTTCCAATTTAAAGAAGCTTCAGCAGATGCAAAAGCATTTAATGCTTGTTGAGTTAACTCTAAAAGTTCTCTTTCTCCTACAAGTGGAAGATCATTTTTAGTTCTTTTAATAGTATCATTTTCAAGCTCATTAATCCTAATATTTAAATACTCTTGAAGATCTTTTAAAATAGGTTTGTAATGACCATAAAATTCCATAATTTGATTAAGTGTCTCATCAGTAAGTTTGTACTTACCTGTTGTATCAGTTAAATAACTTAATACTTTTTGAGAATCTTGCATTACATGGGTGATAAATTGAGATAACCCTACACCTCTTTGAATAGATATTTTTTCTAAATCTAAATCTTGTAACTGTGTTTTAATAGATTGTTTAATAGTATCAGTAAGTTCTTGTCTACGAGCTAGTTTTCTAGATCTAGCTCTTAATTTTTGTTTTATAAGCCTTACTTTACCCATAAAAGCAGGGTCAACAGCAATAGTGTTTTTGTATTGATTTTTAATATAATCTTTTAAATCTGTCTCATTATAAAATTTTACTTTACCATTACTGTCTTTACGTTTATAAATAGTTTCTTGATCAAAATTATCTAAATAAGATTCTGCAATTTCTCTTTCAGCCTCTGACAAAAATCTCATGCCTCTTTTAATATCATTTTTAGAAGCAGTTTTTATGTCACCAGATTTAATTTCATTTTCTATTTGAACATCAGCTAAAGAATAATAAATATTTTTATCTTGAACTGGATTTTTTAAATCAACCTCGTTTAAAATATCTTCTAAATATAATTCCAATCTAATATTTACATCAAACAATGCTAAAAATTTATTCCAAAGTTTTTTTAAATACTTTGACAGTAAAGTACCTTTTTGGACTTTCATATCTTTAAGTAAAACTCTAGACCCTATTTGATGAAGTATTTCCTTTTTAGCTTTTATTTCATCACCTTCGTACTTCTCTAAATATTTAGCATAGTTTTTCTTATATTGATCTGTTCTTTCTACATAACTAAGAATTTTATCAAAGTCAGGATCTTTTTCATACTCACTATGAGCTAACATAATATGAACAAGTTCTTCTGATAACATTTCTTTAGTAAGATTACCTTTTCTATAAGCAATAGCATTTCTCATAGGATCGGCTAATGCTTGCACATCATCTGCTAATTTGTTACCAGTAACTTCTTGCCACCATTCAAGAGATTCTAATCGAATACCTGATTGTCTAGTAAAGTTTATTAAATTACCCAAATCAGTATCTATCATTTCAATGACAGGATAAGTTTCTACTTTGTTTTTGTTTTGCCAAATAGCAGTTTCCATTTCAAACAAAGCAGGGGCATACCCATACTTTTCAGCTTCCTTTAATTTTCTTTGATAATCAGGGTGTGATATGTTAACACATTTCATGATGATTTATTTAATCTACTTGGTAGTTTACAACGTTAGCTAAAACATTATTACTGTAATCCCAATCAAAATTCTTTAAATTCTTAAGGTTAGTCATATTTCCTTTAGAATCTTTAAGCAATGCTTTGTTTGGTGATTGCCAGCTGTTAGTTAAGGCATACCAAAATAACTCTGGATCATTACCATATCGTTCAGGGTTTCTAGCAAATGTTCTGTAATTCTCTGCCATAAAAGCAAATGATAATTGACCTTGAAGTTTTTTATCTTTATTTAATGCATTTTCCATTTTAAGTAAGAGCCTTCTTTCAATTTCTTTATCTGAAAAAATATTTTTCTTTTTAAGCTCTTTTGCTTCTTTTATTAACTCTGGAAAATATTGATCTCTTAATTTAGGTGATAATGATGATACATTAAGTTGAGAAACTCCTAAACTTAAAGTTTTACTTGGAGAAGTACCTCTTGTAATTTGTCGATATGATTTAGCAAGACCTGGTGCTGCAGATTCAGCTCTATATGTAGGACTATAACCTTCATTTGTTTCAGCATGAGGAATGGCAGCTGTTATTGCACCTATCTTCTTTAGATCTTCTATTGGAATATCACTATAATTAGTTAAGTCTACTGAGTTAATACCTTCTAAATAAGACCTCATTGCAGGTGTTTTCTTTGCTTGACTTTTGTAAGAATCATCTTCAGATAAAGCTAAGTCAGCATACTCACTTTCAGGTACAGGAGAAATATTTAAAGTTTGACCTGAATGATCATACCTTTCACCTTTTAATTCTTCAGGAATATTTAATGGTTTTTCAGCTTCAATAGCATTTAAGTTTCTTGCTCTTTCTGCAACATCAACATCTCCAAATCTTGTCCTTCTGTAAAATCCAACTTTTCCATTGTTAGATGAAAAACGTTTCATAGCATCTTCTATAGAATTAAAGGTTCTTATTCTTCCTTGCTTGTCACCTGTATTGTCTAAAATAGTAATCTTAGATTGCATTGGGTCATCTTCATCCTTTTCTAAATCTACAACTACTAATGCATGACTACCTCTAGAACTAGTACCATCTTCATTCATATAATTAACACGAATAATATCTCCAACATCAGGTGTTGTTATTGAAGTATCAGAGTGATATTGCCACCCTTCTTTTTCAGCAGCTTTTGCAAAATCATAATTAGAAAAATAAATACCTTCTGAAAATCCTGTGTCAGTATATCCTCCTTTAAATAATCCAGGCTCTACTTGTTCATCTAAGAAAGTACAAACTCCTCCAATACATTGAGATACAGCTCCATATTCAGAACCTGCTTCTAATCGTTTGTTTACACTTTCTTTCATTGCAAAATCAGAACCTGGTTTATAATTTTTACCTGCTGCTCTGACTTTATCTTGATAATCTTGTCTTATACTTCTACCTTCTTCTACACTTGTTCTTGCTTCATTCATTCTTTGTTGATACTCTTCATCTAACCCTCCTTGACTTCTTAAATGAAGTACTGTTTTTTCATCTAATGCTCCTGTTACAGGCAAGTTATTTTGTTGTTGGTAAGTTTTAATATTTTCAACTGACTGAGGAACTTCAAATGATGAAAAGTTTAAACCTCTAACAGGATCACTTACAGGAGTTTTTCTTGGAGCTGTAACTGATACTTCTGGTAAATTTTGAATAGACTCGTCATATCCACCTTTAAATATATAATCTAATGTCCCAAATATACTTGCTTCTTCTGTTGGTAAAGTAGGACCTAATGGTTCTGACGAAATTGGTGTAGTTGTTTTAATAGCAGTTGGCTCAGCAGAAGTTGGCTCAGTAGTTGGAGTATTCCTAAAGTTATAATCATTAATTAATTTTTCCTTTAATCTTAAATTAGCTTCTGCTGATCCATCAGTTAATCCTTCTGCTTTAGCAGTATCCCACGATTTACCTGTAAGAGTGGTGTATACTTCATAAGGTTTCATATTAGCATATAATCCACCATCAGGTGCATAGTCAGGTGCTGCAGGTAATGTATCCACTAACTCATCAATACAGCCATAACAACCCTCTTGTAATTTTTGCTGTACAAAATTTCTTTTATTAGCAGGTATAATTACTTTATCCCCAAAATCATTTTCAAGGATAAGCTCATTATGTTCAGCTTCTACTTCTATATTTCTATACATAATCATCTAAGTTTTGATTGTTATTAGATGCTACACTATTTAATAATTGTCCAATATCAGTGCCTTGTTTTAAATTAAGTTGAATAAGCTCTCTAATATTAGGATCATTTATAATATTAGGATTTTGTAACATTTGTTGTATATGCTCAGGAGTTGCTGATTCTATCATAGGATTGTAAATACCTTCATCTTGCATTAACTTTTTAAGAGTCGTCAGCTGAGAATGAATTCTTGTAGGATTATCAAAAGCAGAATAAGTTTTATTCAATTCTAAATCTTTTTTTACAGGTAGCTCAGCTTTAGCATTAAGATCTGCTACATCAGTAGCATTCATTAGTTTTTCTCTTGTGCTACTGACCAATCCTTTATTACCAGCAGTAGATGCTTTGGCCAGTTCTCTAATAACATCACTTTGATTTGATCCAATTAAGTCAGGATTTACTGATAGATTTGATGAAGGAGTTGGTGACAAACCAAGTGTTTCATTTATTCCTTGAGGTAAAAAATCTGCAGGATTTAAACTAAAATAATCATTAACAGGTTTGTTTGTATCTGCATATACTTCATTAGGATTAGCTTCATTAATTAAGCTTGAAGCTGATACACCAATAGAAGGATCTTCTTCTATTGAAACATTTGAAACCCTGCCTGCACGTCTTGCTATTTCTTTATCAACTAAGTTTGGATCCATGCCTGACTCTGTAAATTCATTAGTAAGAATTTGTTTGTATTGAGGAGAGTTAATATAATCTAATTGCCAATCTTGTTGATTTTGATAATTACTAGGAGGGTCACCTATAACCATACCTTGTTGAGCTTTGGGTAAAACTAATCCGTACTCAGCTTTAAAATTAGATTGACCACTTGTAATACTAACACCATCCTTACCTATCATAAGATCTACTCCGCCTTTTTCATGCGTAGGATAACCTTGTAAATCTTTAATAAGTCTCCATTTACCACCTTTAGTAAACTTAGAAGATTTCATTCCTTGCTCAGCTTTTGGAAGACTTGAAGTATTTATATTAGCTTTGTTTGTAGACCTACCTTTTAAACAATTGTTTATCCAATTTTCAATATCACTTATTGAATTTTTATTTTTAGATATAGATTTGATTAGCATTTCTGCTGTAATACCTTCACTTTCCAACAATTCTTTATTTTCTTCAAACACTTCATACACACCTTTTTGACCTTCTTTAAATCCTTCTAATGACATTTCATTATTTGGATTGGTAGGTTTGGTAAGTTCCGATCCTTTGTAAATTTTTTTATACTTAGTTGGATCTTCAACTTCAGGTTGAGTATTTTCTTTATTTAAATTTATATTATTATAAGTAAATTCATTTAAATCTTGTCTGTTAAGAAAACTATCAGTAAGAATTTGTAATAACTGTCTGTCAGATAATAAATTTAATATCCAATTAGTAAACTTTTTCCACCAATTATATGCTTCACCTTTTTGTTTTACTACTTGTTCTCCAATAGCTTGTACTAATGCTTCTTCACTGCCAAACCTTTTAATACCTTCTTGTACAATTGGAGTATCTCTAAACCAAGAAATATAATGATGTGCGTATTCATGAGGTATTGTATCTGCCTTCTTATTTACAGCATCTACAAGTACAGTCATAGCTTTAATATTAGCTTGACCTATTATTTGGTTAGCTTCATTTCTTTGAAGCATTATTTCAGATAATACCTCTGGAGTTATAGTAATTTCATTCCATTTATTACCATACTCATCAGTAATTTCTTTTACATCATATAATTTGTTAAGAGTATTAGTAACTCTGTTTTCATAAAAATCATATATAGGTCTTAAAGCACCAAATCCTTCTTCTTCAACTCTTTTGATTTCTTGTTTGAGTTGGTTTATTTCATTATTTAATCTTTCTCTGTTAAAAAGTAATATATAACTCCCCTCTACATCTTCTGGTAATTTAGCATTTTCTATTTTTACATAATCTTTAGCTTCTTGTTCTGTTTCAAATATAATGTTTTCATCACCATATCCTGAAGTATCTAACCAATCAACTACATATTTAGGTTTTTCTAATTGTTTTTCAATTTCTTTAATCCTATCTTCTTTCTGCTTCTTAAACTCTTCTAAAGTTGTGTGACCTTCAATTTTACTAATAGTATCCCCTTTAGGAAATAATACTTTTTCATATCCTTTCTTAGCACTGTCTTGAATAATAGATTGTATAAAGAAGTTAACCCAATTACCTTTTTTATTTAGTAACTGTAAAAATTTATTTTCATTAAATCCTTCTTTTGAAGAACTTAATCCAAGTAATCTTTTTCTTTCTTTACTTACTAATTCATCTGCTTCTTCTTTAGTTTTATTTTCATATTCAATTAAACTGTACTCATAAGCAGATAACATTTCTTCCATATTAGTCACTCCCCTCATACCAGAGGTGTTTAAAGCATTGACTTCAGGATTTGTAATTAAATCTTTTCTATTTCTACCTTTCTGAAATAAATCAGATTGTAACTCAAGTATTCTGCGAGTTTTAGTATCTTTTCCTCCTATAGTAACATTATCTGGGTTTATTTTTCGACCGTTAGGACCTTCTATAAAATCATCTGCTCCCATTTCTGTAGCAGTTTTACCTCCTACTCTTTGCTCATCACTTCTAAACCACCCAATACCATTATCTGTAGCAAATTGAGCATGTCCTTTAATAGCAGGTTTAATAGCTGGTGTGACTATTTCATTTTCTGTGTAATTAGCACCTCCTGGAACTGTTAAATAAGAATAGTATTGAGATTCTTTTTCTAATACTACATTATTAAATTCTTCTTCTGATATTTTATTTCCATTTTTATAATGTACATATTCAAATTCAGGAGTAACAATTCTTTTATAAACATCATTACCTATTTTATACTCATCTTCTTCTGAGGGAAGTTGTTGTAAATTAATTTTAGATTTAGCAGTATTAATCTCAACAACAAAGCTATTATCAGCTAATAAAGATGCAATTATTTCTTCTCTATCAGTAATATCTTTATCTAATATGATTTGTTTTTGCTCTTTAGATATTTGAAGTTCTGTAAGTATTTTATTTAAACCCCAATTATTATTTTTACCTTTTTCAAATATTTGTTTAGCTTTATCAGAAACTAATGTGTTAACTGCTTTTAATCTATATTGAACTTGATTATTATATTCTTTTTGATTAAATACATTATCACCTTGTTCCCATACAGGATTATTAGAAATCTCTAATTTAATCTCAGGATATTTTTCTTTAAGATACTCAATAAGTTCTTGTTCAGTCCTACCTTTATTTCTTGAAGTAGGTTGTAAATTGATTGGAACTTCTTTAGATTTAGTATAATTATCCACTTTAGATTGACTATCTAAACCTGCCATCCAATACCTAAAAGCTTGGGTAGTTCCATAAGTAGCTTCTAAAGCTTTCCAATCTGGGTGGTTTTTATTTGGACACATCATAATCCGCAAAGCTTTTGATGGAATGAAATTACATCTTCATTCCCTGATGAAAGGAATAATTCTTTTTGTAAATCAGGATCCATATTTTCACCATACTCAAATTCTGAAGTGTGTAAAAACTTTACTACACCTTGATATGGGTCTAATAATACTGCATAAGGTCTTCCTTCAAATTCAAAATCCATAATGTTTTCTTTTGCTTCAATTGGCGATGTTATAGCCCAACGATTATACTCTAAGGCAAATTTGTTTATTTTTAATTCAGAAGGTTCATTTTCATTTTGGTCTAATAATTTTAACATAGAAGGATTCTGATCTGATTTAAGTAAAGTTATGTATTCTTCATTAATAGTAACTCCAAATATTGGTGAATAATCTTTAAGTGTTGCAAAACCAGTATTCTTTGGAGCTTTTTCAGCTTGATCTATAATAGTTTGTTTTTGTTTTTTACTAGAATCATCAAGTCCTTCATAAACTTTTTTACCTGTTGCAGTAGAATATATTGTATTGTTATCAGTTACAATATACTTTGTACCATTGTACATAGTAGTTTTGTATCCGCCTATAACTTGTAACTTACTAGTACTTGGTGTACCACTAAACTTACTTCCATCTATACCTATTAACTGAGCTTTACCTGAATTATTTATATTCCAAAGTAAATAAGTTTTACCATTATATTTTACAACAGCTCCTGGCCTAATACTTCTATCATTAGGATCAAACATTTTAGATTGAGTAGTAGGTTGTTGCACCTGTTGTGTTGGTTGGGTAGTTTTAGACCACCTTGAATAACCATTCATTTTTTCTTCTATATATCCTTTTGTAGATAAATAATCTGCAACTAGTTTATCTGATAAATTACCTTTAGCATATTGATTACCTACTCTAAATGATGCACCTGCTTCAATAGCTTGTTCTAATAATGGTTTGTATTTTTCTTTTAAAGTTTTAAGAATTTGCGCTTCTGTTACACCTCTAAATGTTCCACTACCAGAAACCATAACTACATCAGAAGATGTATAATTTCCAGTATTAGCTTTATCTCCCCAAGCTAATCTATATTTATTAGTAGAACTTACAGTAGCTGAGCCTGATTGAAACCCAATAAATTGAGTAGATTCAGAAGCCATTTGAATATCTTTAGCAGCATTACCATACATGTCTGTAGGTTTTACACCTGCTTGACTTAATGGATTTACTGCTTGTTGTGACCCACCTGTTTCAATTGCAGGTGAAGTAGAAGGTGTAGGAATAGGCAAGTTTCTAAGAATAGAATTGGTATTATTTAAAAATTTCTCAAAAATTTCAAATTCTTTTTGTGCTTTAGTTTCATCACCTAACGCTATTTCTAAAGACTCTAAATGAGAAGCTTTAGCTTTGTCAGTAAGGTTATAATCTAAAGCTTCCAAAGCAGTACCTTCTCCATCTAATACCCATCCTAAATACTCACTAGCCCAATTTTTAGCTTGCTTAAGACTTGTAAACTCAGGCATTCTATTGTTTTTAGCAAGGACATTAATATCATTTAAAGTTAATGAGTCAATACCACTATCAAATGAGCTTTTTACATCTTTATAAGTTATCTTTAATTTTATTGTAGGAGCTGCTTTGGCTTTTGCAGTTTTTTCTAAAGGTCTAAATTGTCTTAACCCTCCTGTGTAAGGAGTTGCAGTATCGTACTGATGAGGTTGTTTACTTCCATCAAAAGTAACAATATCTCCATGTTCATTAGTTACTGAATCTAAAAGTTTATGTTTTATAAAATACTCACCCTTAGAAAAGTCATTTGTACGATCTCCTTTTAAAGTTAAACTTTTTACTCTTGTATCATTTGCATTATAAACATTTAATACAACAGGCATAATATAACCTGTTCTATTATATTTTCTTCCATGAGAATTAAAAGCTGTTATTCTAATTATTGAAAGTTGTTTTTGATGCTTAGCTCTATCATATTGTTCATAACGCCCATCACTTATCTTATCTCCTCTCATTGTTTTAATATCATACACTCTTTCTTCACCAGCTTCATCTACAGTTACTAAGTCTAAAGTAGTACCTATTCCATTATAAAGATCAATGAAAGTACTTTCTAAAGCAATAGGTGTTTCACCTTTAGATTCAAGGTACTTTGAAAATTGATCTAATTGTCTTATTAAACCATTTAATGCCCCTTCATTACCTTTTTCTACAATTTCATAAGTGCTTAAATCCTTTGATAATACCCCACTAAAATAGTCTCTTAAAAATCTATCTACTTTAGTACCTATTGTAGTAGCTGTTTCACTAAGTTGACTTTTGTTAGCATTGACATACATTCCTAATCCATCATGCTCATAGTAGCTAACTCCTTTAGAATATAAATATCTTATCAAATCTTTTTCATAAGGAGTTCCTTCTTTTGTAAGACCAGCTATTGTTTTAAATACAAATGTAACTGACTTCTGCCATCCTCCTGCACCCATTGCTTTGTCAATCAATGCCTTTATTTCTGCTAACTCTTCTTGTGAATTAACACTTAGCATGATTGTTTCATCGCCATTAAAGTTTTTAGTAACCCCACCAAAAGCAGCAGCTAAAGGATTATTAGAAGCACTAACAATACCATTTGAATAATTAGCCATCCTTTGTTCTAACTCAGAAGCATTAGTAAGTTGAACAGGAGAAGTTAGTTTTTCAAATTTAGGCTTACTTATAAAGTGAGTATTACGCATTACCGTATTAGATCCATCAACATAAGAGGTTTTGTCTTTACTAATTTTAACATTCTTAGTAGCTTCAGGAAGTTCTTTAGTATAAAAATCAAGAGCTTGCTCTTTTGGACTTTTTACAGTTTGACCATTTGGATTTACCTTACCATTTAAAGTAGAGCTTATAAAAACTCTATCTGAAAATCTTGTAATAGCTGTGTACATTGATTTAGATAAATTATCTGGATCATCCTTTGTTACACTATAAATATCATCTTCTAATACAAGACCTTCTGCATAAGTAGAACCTTGAGATTGGTGAGAATTAATAGCATATGCATAATCAAATCTTACATAGGCATCACTTATATCTCTAAAAACACCTCCTAATTGTCTGTGTGCAGAAGGATTACTAAACTTTAATTTATTTCTTTCTTGCTTTAAAGCTTTACGGAATTGCATTATAATATTATAATCCTCAGGGAAAGGAACCCTTTGTGTAGTAGATTCACCATATATTTTTAAAGGAAGTTGATGGCTTCTTATTTTTACTTTACTCCATTGCTCATAGAAAGTTTTAGGTAACAAACCAGCTACTTCTAATCTATCAATAACATTTTTGAAAAAGTAATCTTCTCTTTCTTCAGGCCTCCCTACAATTTGAGCAGCTGTATTTTTAGTAATAGCTATTGCTTGACCATCTACCATTAATCTAAATGGATCTAAAACTCTAAGTAGTTCACCCTTATAATAAGGTTTTGGATTATCTCCAAATATAGTTTGTCTAACCCTTGCATTTGTTTTATTTACTGTAGCATTTCTATATCCAATAATTCTAAACAAATTAGGATTATTCTCTTTAATAGCTTTTTTATACCTTTCTATAGCATAATTAAATAAGTTATTTTTTTCTTCTTCTTTTATAAATACTAATTCTTCAGTATCAATACGTTGGAGACTACTGTAAGGATTTTTAGGTTTATTTTTTTTATCAGAATGAGAACTATCCCAAGCATGATCTGCCCAAGGAAGAATAGAACTGTCTTCTCCTTGTCTTACTCTTTCAAACAATTTGACTGATGAACTATCATTATCTTTTAATTCTAAGAAAGGTCTTGACAAATAACTTCCTAATTTATGTTTTTTAACAAAATCATTAAGTTTAGCTTCAGCTATTGTTTTAGCTTGACCTCTAGAAGTATCAACTTCAGTATTAATATTTTCTAATTCAGAAATAATAAAAGGATCTAATTTTAAATATTTAGCTAACAACAAATAATCTTTACCTTCTCTTACAGGAATTAATTGTCCACTATCACCAGCAAATAAAATCTTAGCAGTAGGATTTTGTTCCCTAATTTTAGCATATGTACTTTCACTTATCATAGAAGCTTCATCTATAATAATGTAAGTAGCTTCTTCTATTGCAGTTGTTTTTTTACCTCTTTTAAAATTATTAGAAGTTGGATCATATTCTTCACCTAAACCAGAACTAATAGTAGAAACTTTAATAGTTTCTTCTTTTTCTACTCCTGCGTTCTTAAGATTATTAGCCGCTTGATTAGTAGGAGCTAATACTAAAATAGGTTTTTGCATATAGCTAGCCGAGGCAGCTAATTTCTGAGTTATAAACTTAATAATTGTAGTCTTACCTGTACCTGCTTTACCTTGTAATAAAAAGTCAACACCTTTATTATTACCCATAAAAAAGTCAAGAATTCTATTATGAGCATTCTTTTGACGATCATTTAAATTTTCATAACTAACTGCTGATATGTCTTTACGACCTTCTTGTTCAACAGGTTGTTGCTGTTCAGTAGAAGGTTGTTCAGTAGGGGTTGGCTTTTGATCTGTTTCTTCTTCTTTAGAAATTAACTGAGGAGGAATATTACTAGATGAAGGAATTGAAGAATCACCATCTTCAAATTCTGAGTCAAAGAAATCTTCTCCAAAAGATTCACCACTACCAGTAGTACCCATTGGAGGAGCATCACTTGCAGATGGGGGTGGAATGAATTCTTGTCTTGTGAAAGTTTTTAAAGTGGGTTTACTGCTATACACATCTTCAGCATGTTCTCCAAAGAAATATCTTTGTACTCTCTTTGTGTTATCTTCATAAGTACTCAGTTCACTAACACTTACCCATTTTTTAATGTTATAATAATACTTAAACAACATATTACCATATCCAGGAACATATGTTTTAAGATAAGGAAACCTAATCCCTCTTTGTCTTTTATGTTCATTTATATATAGTACTGAAGGATTATTAGGATCTGCGTAAGGACTATAAATTGGTTCTGGAATATAATCCAAATCTCTAAAGTTATTTCTTATAAACTGGTCTAAGAAATTATTTACATGGCTATCACCTTTATCAAAATATTCTAACTGAGATTTTAATGTTTCAAAATCTTTCTTGTTAGCCCATGTTTTTAAAGGTAATAATTGATTAAACCCTCCCATAGTAAATCTAAATCCACTTGCATAGAAAGAATAAACTTTTAAAAATTCAAGTACATCTGATGGTAATTTCTTAACATCATTTTTTATATCTTGAACTTCATTCCTATCCATATTAATATTACCTTGATAGATAATATATCCAGCTTTAGTAAATTCAAGTTTCTTTAAAAATTTATTGTTAGGGTTTGACTTTTGAAGAGCCATTAGTTTTTTTCTATTCTCCGCGTAAGACTTTTTAAACATGTCATAATCATACAACACAGAACCTAAGTACTCAAAATACTGCCTGTAAAGAGAATCTATTTGATCATTAGTAAGGTCCCACTTTTCATAAATGTTTTTCTTTAGTCTTTCAGCCTTATTTAGAATTTTTTTAAAGGTCTCACCTTTTATATTTGGAAACCCAATTTGATTTACAATAGTATCTAGTGGTAAAGAAATACCATACTCTACAAGAGTCTCCATGTAGAAAGGTATTTCTAAAGAAGATTCAAACATCTCTTTAGCTCCTACAAAATAAGCATCAAAAGATGCTTTTTGATACCTTCTTTCAGAACCAGCACTTTCACTTAGATTAGCTCCTAATCCACCATCTCCAATTTTAGTATTAGTAATAAGATCTGAAATATTACTTACTAAATCTTTCATACCAAAAAGAGTACCAATAATACTTTCACTACTATTTAATACATTACCATCAGCATCAAAATATAAAATTGAACTACCTGCTTTTGGTAAAACATTAGCTAGTTTACTTTTACTAAGCAAAGCATCTTCAGTATATTGTAATACTAAAGGATCATTAAGAACTGATATTGCTTGAGGAATACTATAACCAAGAGACAACAACCCAAACAAATAATCACTTGTAGCAGAGTTAACATTAATATATCCAGCTAATGGATTCTTTCCATTATCCACAGCAGCAGCTAAAAACTCTGCCATGTTTTGAATTTTAGAAACACCTGTATTGTCAAATTCTTTTGACAAGTTTGTTAATTCTTCAATTTCAATATTAGTAGTTCCATTTTTAAAAGTTAAATTATTAATCATTGAGTTAAAAATAGAATCTATTTCTTCTTGAGTAAAGCTAATAGATTGTTTTTCTTCTAATCTACTTTTTTCTTTTTTTGCAAATGCTGCTTCTGAAATAGCTAGTTTTATTAAATTTTGTATTACAGCATAAGCATTTGCATTAGAAGATGTATTAATTAAATCTTTTGCAAGATTAGGGTAATTGTAAGATTGTTTATTGTCAATATTTTCAGAAAAAGATTTATAGAATTTTAAAACCTCTTCTATTATTTTAGTATGATTAGATGGGTTACCTAATAATTCTCTAAATACTTCTTGTACAGCACCATTTGCTTCAAATTTAGCATCAAAGTTTTTAATTGAATTTAATAATTTTTCATTAAAGAAATTATCATTTTTTATATTATTTGTTATTTCAACAGGTAACTTAACTATTCTAGTTAAAAATCCATCTTTATGTTGAATATTATAATGTTGCCACAACGCATTTGATGCTAAAGCATTAGCTGCAATACCAGTCAATGCTTTACCTTGATTCATTCGTTGAGCAATATTAACAGTGGTAACAGGGTCTAACATTAGCAATTTAACATCACCCTCCTTGTATTTATTTGCTAATCTTTCAACAGTAGCAAAACCTCCAGGCTTAAGTTGTTTAGATGCAACACTAGAATCTCCTAAAATATCATTCCACATTAAATTAAATAATGTCTTTTCATTAGCTCTTTTAGTTTGAATCCTTTCTGTTTGTTGTACAACTTCAAAATCTGTTAATAATAAATCATCTCTTTCAGCAACTAAATCTTTTATGTTTTGATAAAGAGTGTCTTTATAATTATAAAGGTCACCTAATCTTTTTTTAAGTTCTTTATATTCTTCTGAGTTAAGACTTTCAAGAAGTTGTTTTTCAGCTTCTTTAGGATCACTAGACAATGATAAATCTGAAATCTTTGAGCTTAAAGTAGCTAACTCTAACTTTAATTCAGGTATTGATTCTTTAGTATTTACTAAATTCTCATATAACTTCTCTATTCTTTTATTATAATCTTCTACTATTTTTCTACCTGCATTAGTTCTTTTTGCTATTTGTAAAGCTGTCTGTACTTTAGAAGGTGCGCCAAAACCTTTTACCTTATCAATGTCAAAGTCAAGACCTGCAATAGCAGTAATCTCATGAGGCAATGTCATTGTATCTGAAAATGGATCAAATGCAATAGCTTTGATTTTAAAATCAGAATAGAAATATTCATTAGGAATACGATACCCTATTGATTCTTTTAAAGACTCAGGCATTGTATTAAATGCTTCTTGATCAATAAAGCCTTCATCATTAATGTATTCTGCTATTTCCTTATTTGTTACAGGAAGAATAGCTTCCATATAAGCTATTGACTTAGGTACTGATTTAGTATCATTAGCTTTTATAATCTTACCATCAGCATCTTTAAATACAATGCGAGGTTTCTTTGCAAAACCTACAGCTGAACGGTTAATTAAAGAATACCCATTAGAAAACTTTTGATCACTAACTCCTTTTCTATACATACTTGATAGTAAAGACTCAATGGTTTTACTATTTACAGGATGCCATAAAGGAACTGTTGGATCTCCATTTTCATCAAGTTGAAGCATTTCTAAAAAGTCATCTCCTAACCCTCTGTTAATTACATCTTCTCTTAATTTTTTAATAAGATCATTCCAATTAGAAATTTCATCTGTAAGCTCTGCATATGAAATCTTAATATTATCTATAATAAGTTGTTGGTAAGCTTTTACAATTTTATCGTAGTTAGGATGATTATTTTTTAAATCAACAATAATAAGCTTTTGAATCTGTGTTCCAAATAATTCACTTGATTCATAATAGTGGCTTGGATTTTCTTGTTGCTTACCCCAAGCATCATAACTAAGTGAAACTATAGGAGCACCTTCACCAAGATAAGAATCAATGCTTTCTTCAACATTGTATTCATCACTAAGATTTAAGTTTGGCTTGTATGCTTTTAAAGTAGAATCAAAAGTATATACGCCATTGTCAACTTCAGTATCTACATTTGAATAATCAACCGTACCATCAGGGTTAAACACATAACCTGATTCTTCTAATAATCTTTTATAGAAAGGATTGTACAAAGGGTTATCTACTTCACCTTTTTCAGTTTTTATTTTTTTCAATCCATAAAATGGAATCATTAATATTTCAGAATCTTTCTTTTGGAAAGGTGTAAGCTTAGAAGTGTTAGGGTCATTTAAAACCTTTTGAAGTACCATTGTATAAACATATGGTTTGATAGTTTCAAAAGATCTTATACTCTTAAGCTCTTCTATTATTGGAGAGTTTTCAGGTAGTGCTTTAACAATAGCATCTATATGTTTTTTAGAAGGTAATTTACCTGAACTAATAAGTTTCCAAACAAGATCTTTAGCTTCTGTCCATTCTCCCATAGCTATCATTCGATACTTATAACTATGAGGAGTAAGAAGAGTCATACCATCAGTTAAAGAAACGCCCTGTTCATAAGCTGATAAGTTTTCATCTCCTAATATTTTACCTAACTGATTTAACTGAGGAGCAGGTGTTTCAATATCAGGAAGAATCCTGATGTTCATTGTACTAGGTACTTTAGTAACTTCTCCTTTTGAATTAGACCAAAATGCATCAGAAGAAGCATATGTTACAGGGGAGTATAACTCTTTAACTCTCTTAAAGAAATCATCTACTACATTCCCAACTCCTTTAGACTTATAAAAAGCAGGGTCTCCTGCTGTAATTAAAATCATTTGACCTTGCCAAGCAACATGATTTAATACAAAATTAGTTAGGTAATCTTGTAGCTTTTCAGGGTCTAATTCAATTCCTTCATGAAGTTGAATGTTAGGATCTGATATTAATTTTTCTGCTAAGTCACTAGCTGTTTTTCTAGCCCATGCTTCAAACTCTTTAACATCAGATCCCATTTCTTGAGGTACTAATAATCTAGATGAGGCATTTTTTGCAAAGTTAGAAGGTGCATTTGCAACAGTACCATTCTTATCAACTTGTTGAATTCGATTTGATTCAAAATCAAAAACCTCTTTTATTAAACCAAGAGCTTCTTCGTTATTAAGTTTATTGACCTCCATCATTTCATTTACTGGAGAGTCTGAATAAATTGGTAAAGAAATATGACCTTTAGATTTGCTATCATTATTAAACCAGCTGTTAATCATTATATTATAATGATCAGCTGTAGTTAGTTTATCATAACTAGTTCCTTTTTTATCTCCCTTATACTTAATACCTCCATTACTAGAGATAGTAATCTGCTTTAAATATTTAAAAACAGAAAGGTTTTTATATAAAGGATCTTTAAAGTAAAACTCTTGGAAAGTTCTAGGATCATTTTTAGCCTTGTTTAATAAATTACTTAAAAATCCTGGCTTGCCCCATTCAAATAACTTTTCACCCTCTACACTAAAAGTAGTATCTTGAAAATCCTGAACATAAAAATCAGCTAAAGTATCTGTCAAGAAACCCAAGTGGGTTTTAAGTTGCAATTCCCTTTGTAATGTTATAGCAGGGCTTTCTTTAGGATTCGCTTCTTCAGATTCTTTTAATAATTTTTTAGCTTCTAACCAATGGCTTTCTAACAAGGAAAGTAATCTTTCATTTCTTTTGTTTCCTAACTCAGCTTTTGCTTCTTTAGTTAAAGGAAGATCTAAAATACTCTGACCCCCTTCTTTATACAAGTTTTTTAAGTTGTTAGTAATGTATTTGTTAATTGTAAACCTATTAGCTTTTATGTATAAAGGCTTATTAGCTTCTCTATTTGACCCAGGTAGATAAACCATTACATGGGTGTTAGAATTTTTCTGTTGAGCCAATTTAAATAGTTGAACAACAAACTTATTAGCTCTTGCATTTTTCTTTAATTCTTCTACATTAGTAACTTGATTATTATTCCATCCTTCGTAATATTCTTTTAATTGTTTAAATATAGGATGAGCATCAAGTTTCTTTAACATAGCAGGTATGTTATGAGCTCCACCAATAACCCTTTGTAATTCTGGATATAATTGATGATGATCATAATATAAAGGCATACCATGAAAACCAATCTTTCCTTCTTTTTTTATTAAAGACAAAGCCCTTTTAATAAAATACCCCATGTTTTCTTTTGGAGAAATCTTTGATTGATCATAACTCCATGCATCACGAGGATTTTCTTCTTTATCTTTATTGATAGAATCTTGCTCATCAGTTGTATCATCTGTGTCTTTTTCAATTAAAGAACTAGTATCTAACTTAATTGAGTATCCTCTTGAAGCAAGACCTTTTAAAAATTCAATGTACAATGGCCCTTTAACAGGTTCTATTTCATATATTATTATATCGTCAATCTTTCCATCTTCATTAAAACTAAATTCTTTAATGTCAGGTCTTAAAGCTTTAAGCACCTTTAATATGCCTTCTTGATGGGATGGGTTACTTTTTGCATACTCAATAAATGCATTTACTACTGAATTTGTATCAGGGTCTATTGAAGTAATTAAATCTAACTCAGGATCTTCATTTAAAGCATTAGCATAAATAGACATTAAAGAATCAGGGTTGTTTTTATATTCTTTAGTTAAGAGAATATCTAAAGCTGCAAGACCTGATGATACAGACTGTTGTATTTGAAGAGTTGTAAGTTCAAATGGTTGGAATGCATCATTAAAATTATTAGCAACAATACCTTCTTTGTATTCTCCTCTGTCTAACTTTCTAAATACTGTATCTATTTGTTTCCAATTACCACTAATCTTTTTTATAAAATTCTTTAACACTCTAAAGAATTTTCTTAAAGCTCCTTTTACCCCAGTATCAGCTATTCTATATTCTTGAAACTCATTAGCCATTTTTTCTTCAAGAGCTATTTCTTCAATAGTAGACTCAGGAAGATTTTTATATTTCTTTCTAAGATTGTCATATATCATTCTAGCCTCTTGCATTTCAGCTTCAGTAAGATTATATCTTTCTTTGGCTTCTGCTAAAAGAGTTTGTCTTGTCTCATCAGAAAGCATTCCTCTAAACACAATATGAAATGCCTCATGATACAAGGTTTTATTACTAGCTTGATTTGATAACTTAATTAAACTTCTCTTTGCTACTCCATAAGCTTGGAAAGAACCTACATCAATTAGACCATCTACAATCTGAAGAGGAAAATCTCCAAGAAGCTCTTTCATTTCTTTACGAGCTTGCTCCTCATTTAAACGGAATTTTTTACCTCTAAAAGGTGAAGTTGTTTCATCATCAAATATATTTCCACCTAATTTTCTGCTACCTCTTTTTCCGCTACCTCTTTTTTTTGAGGATGGTTCTTGAGTTGGTTCTTGAGTTGGTTCAATAGCTTCTGAAGCACCTTCACCTGTAGGAGTTGGTTGTGAAGGGGGAGGTGTTGATTTACTTTCCCTACTTCGTTGAGATGGACCAAAAGGACTTTTTGAAGAAGGTTTTTGTTCTTCAGAAACATCTTCTGAAGATCCTTGAGCCTCATAACCTTTAAATCTAAAAGCAGGGTACACATAAAAATCTCCATCAAGTAATGAAGTTTCCATTCTATCTAAAACACTTTCTACATAAACGTCATTTGACAATTTAGTATAGTCTACTTGACAAGGTCTATTATAAAGGTTATGACTTTCTATAAATGCTTCAGGTGAAAAGAATCCATTTTCATCTAAATATTCTTTTTCAAAAAGAGTATTTTGTTTAATATTAGGTTCATAACTATAATTTCCATTTTCATCAAACTTCTTATACCTAACAAGACTTATTAACTCAGCTTTATAAGCTTTAAGTTTTTGTTGCCATTCTCTAAACTCAGGGGTACTTGTTTTTCTAGTACCTGACTTTCTAATAGCAATTGAATGTTCTCTTATTTTATTTAAAATATCATCTACTTTAGCTTTTACTTCAGCATGCTTACCTACATTTACTTCATATACTCTAACCCATCTATATTCACCAGAAGTATCTTGAGCAAGAATAAATAAGTTATCTTCATTTTTTCTTAACCTGTCACTTTGAATCTGAATGTCTGCAGTAATTCTATCTGTAGTACCTTGAAGGTTACTCATTTTTAAATCAAAAGCAGCTTTACCTTTTATAGGTAAAGCAACAGCTATGCCTTTTACAGATAACTTATCCCATATTTCAGATACTCTTCTTCTTTTAGCTCTAGTTGAATTATTAACTCGACCTGGCCTTATTTGATCAAAAATAGCAAACCCACTAGACTCAATATATTTACCTGAAAAGTTTTTATCTAACAATGCTTTTTTATAAGCTTTAAATAATTCGTTTCTAATTTCAAAAGTTTGACTTCCAATTTCAGATTCTTTATTTAAGAAACCTATGTGATGTTCTTTTCCACTATTGTCTATTACTGTTACTAGTATATATAGATCTTTAGGCTCTGGATTAGTTTGACTTGCATTTCTTTTAAAGTTAACAGGTACTTTAAACTTTATTTTAAATTCAAATGGGTCTCCATATAAATGCATATTTCTTAGAAAATGAACATCAACCTCATACCCATCTTGTTTTAATTCACTTATAAAATTATTTTCCCAAGGATTACCAGTTTTAAAGTTCCTTCGTAAAGTAAAAAGTTCTGTTCCTGGAATCCTGTCAACCCAAGAATCTAAAGTCATTATTTTTTCTCCAAAACCACTAGTTTCTAATGCAGGTGATTCATCTACATTTTCTTTATTACCAAAATCATCTCGATGTATTTGTAACTGATCAAAAATGTAATAAATTATATCACTTGGGTCAACTTTTTTTAAGGCATCTTTTGAAATATTTATTTTCTTTAAAATACCTTCTACCAATTTATTAAAATCATCTCGATCTAATGATTCAAAATAATTTCTAAACTCCTCACTTTTAAAATCTCTTAAAAGAGCTGTCTTTGCTCCTTTGTATTCTTGATTATTTAGAAGTTTAAAAATTGAGTTTAAATGATTTTCATTTGGGTTTGTAGTTATCTCAAATAATAACTTATCTATCTGCTCAGATAATTTTTCAATAGGAGTTTTTGTTTCTTCTTCTTTACCTTCTTTTTGCTGGCTTTCTTTTTTAGGTTCTCCTTTAACAATCTCTGTATTAGAAGCCAATACAGTTTTAGTAATACCAGTGTTACCTTTTGATTTATCTATTTTTACAACTACTCTATTACCTTTAAACTCTGTAACTACACCTTCTATTTCATCTCTAAGTCCAACTTTAGTGAGTACTTTAACACGGTCACCTTTCTTTATAGGATTTCCATTTTTATCTAACTTACCTTCTGATTTTTTACCTTCTTTTTCCTCAGTACTAGGTTTATCTTTTGAAGCTTCTACTTCTGCTTTTATACGTTCTTTTAACTCAGGAGTAATATATTTATTAACTAAAGCTTGATGAGGTGGAATCATATCTTCAATAGATTCTCCAGCTAATAATGCTTTTTTATAAATAGCTATAGCTAATTCTTCTTCACTAGAAGGTAATGAACTCGGATCTTCTTCAGTATCTGTTTCTTCTTTTATTACTGTTGAGGTTAAATCTTTGGGTACTTCATTTTTAATGTCACCTATATAAGCACTAAGCTCATCATGAGTAACAAAAAAAGCTGTATCTGAACCTAATTCTTTTTCTAATATAGCTCCTGCAGAATCAATATCTTCTCCTGTTGGAGATACTGTTATTAATGGTCCATAGTAATTACCTTCTAAATCAGTAACTCTTTGAAATGTAAAAACCTTTGCTATTGTAACAGTTTGAACAATTCCCCCTTCATAAAATTCTAATTGAATACTTCCATTAGAACTATCAATAGATTTACTACTATGAAACTTACCTATAAGAGCTTCCCTTTTATCAGGATCTTCTATAAGTTGTTTTACATCATCAGGTGTAAGATTCTCTACGCCTTTGTAATCTCTTCCTTCGGCTTGTTCTTTCTTTTGTTGATCAGTAGTCTTTTTTTGTTTTGGTTTAGTAGTAACTTCAATCTTTTCAAGCTTACTAATATCTTCTTCAATTAACTTATCATATTTGTCATTGATTTCATCTAAAATAATTTCATCAATAAAGCCATCAATAAGTTCATTTTGTATTTCTTTTTCTCTTTCAGCATTTCTTTTTTCAACTATATCTATAATTTTTAAAGCTCTTTCTAAATGAGCTTCTTGTTCTTTAAGTTTATTAAGTTTAGCTTCAGGATCATTTTCATCAAAAATATCTTCTTCATCAGAAAACTCTTCATCTATTTCACTATCTACTCCAGACTCATCAATAACAGCTCCTTCAGAAGGATCTGGTGCAGCAGATTGATCTTCAACAGCTTTGTTAAACATATCAACTGAAGTATTAAAATCTTCAACCTTTGTACTGTTGTTGAGTAGATCAAAACCCTCAGCTACTAAATCATAATAAGTAGTAGGAAATCCTATAAGCTTTAAAATTCCCTGAATAATTCTTTCAAAGAAATTAGCTTTACCTGCTACTTTTTTATTTTTAAGTTTATTGACAAATCTTTGATCTGTCAAAGCAGCTAACATTTCTCTTGTATTAGTTAAAGCAAACTCATTTGCAAATTCAGGGTCTCTAACTAAATCTTGTCTTATTAATTCTAAATCATAAATAACATCCATTTGCTCTTCTGTAAGAGCTTCAGGGTTGGTATTTAATAAATGAAACATGTAATCTAATGTACCATGAACCATTTCATGTACAATAGCCTTGCTGACATCACCAGATTGAAATAATGCAGGTATATTAATGTATATCTTTTTGTTAGCATGATCATAAATACCACCTAACATTTGTCTACCTGTACCAAATACTATACTATCTGGAGAAGGGAATATTATTTTTAATCCAAACTTTTTAGCATTCTCTTTTAGCTTTTCAAAAATATTTCTAGTAGCATCATCTACATCAAGTTGATCAAGAATAGCATCTAATTCTTCAATAGTATATTCCTTATCATATTCTAACTTTGATTTTTTTACATGCCTTCTTTTTCTTGATGCAAGTTTTCCTCTTCGATTATTTTTAATTAAAGCATCATGCCTTTCTTGAACATCTGTTAAAGTAATTTCTACTCCTAATTCTTTTTTAACTTTTCTTTGAAACTTTTTAAAAGAGTTTTTATAATCATAATCATTAATAAACTCAGACAAAAGCTTTTTAAATAATGGATTTTTATTATAAAGCTCAGAGTGTCTACTTGCTAAATCAATAACAGCAATATAAAAGTCATTATATGAAGTACTTCTTCCTTCGTTTATAAGATCTTGTAGTTCTCTTCTTACCTGTTCTAATTGTTGTTGAACAGAAGTCCTAGCAGCCTCTACATCAAAATCAGCATATGAACCTTCCTCTTGCTCAGGATCTTGTAATTCAATTGCTGGAGCCTCACTATTAACCTCCTCAGTACCAGACGATGTATCATCATTATTAGCACTTGTATCTTCTTCAGCTGTTTCAGCTTCAGGTGTTTCTTCTAAGATAGGAACATCTCCTTTTTCAGAATTATTAATTAACTCTTCAGCTTGCTCTTTTGGTAAAGTTGTTTCTTCTTCTGTTCTAGAATCTTTAATAGTATAAGTGTTACCTTCAGGATCAATATTAGATACTATTGCAGTGCCACCATTTGGAGTTGCAAATACTTTACCTATATTATATTTATACTTAGCTTCTTTTGGGGATTTGTTATTTGGATTTGCTTTGTCCCATTTTTCAGCTTGAGTAGCTTCTAATTTTGTTTTAGCATCATTGTCCATTCCACTAATAAATGGACTACTCATTACATCTGTCATGTACTCTCCAAAACTATTATAATCACTCATGTTTAATGACTGCAATTCTTCAGCTACTCTAGCATCTCTTTGAGCAATAGCTCTATTTTTAATAGTTTGGAAAAAGTCTCTAGCTTTTTTATCTTGATTAGCATCTTTAGAAAAACTAGGGTTATCTAAATTCTCTTCAGCATCTTTAATTATACTTTGATAAGAATCATAATTACTTGCTTTTTTTAATTTATCATTGTATATCATTTCACGAGTTTTTATATACTCGTCTGAAATGTTACCATTTTTTAAATCTTGCTCTTCTAAAAATGTACTTTTGTGATTAATTTCATGTCCTACTTTTTCATTAGACAATTTTTGAATATCTGTCCAATACTCTTCATTAATTTTGTAATCTTCAGCATTAAAACCTTCTTTAGATTCTATTTCAGATAGTTTTTTCTTTTCTTCATTAAGTAAATCTTGTATAGCATTTTGTTGATAAGGAGTTAAAGTTGGATCTTTACTTCTTTCTTCTAAATTTGAAATTCTTTTTTTAGTAACATTATAATTTACTACTTCAGAAGAACCTAGTCCTGAAACAAGAGTATTAATTTTATTTTGAGCAGTATTAATAAGATTATTATAAAAAGCTCTCATTCCCCTTGCTACACTTACTCTTTGTTGATTAGGACCATTAGGATCTTCACTATTAGAAGGATTACTAGCATCAATCGCTGCATTAATAGCTTCTATATTACTGTCTTGAGCATTATCAGGATTTGCAGCATTAAGCTCATCATTAAGAGCATTTAATGTCTTTTTTAAAGCTTCTTGATCTCCACTTTTAACACCTTCTTCAATTATATTTCGAGCAGCTTCTACTTCAGGATCTTTACTTTGAAAAATATCATTTATTTTTTGACCAAAGTTTTTAATCTTTTCTCTTGCTCCACCAATACCACCATAAAATACTCCACCTCCAAGAGCTCCAAAAAAACCAGAAGTATATAACGCAGGATCTTTAAAGTATTTTTCTAAAGGTGCTTGACCTAATCTATAATTCTCTGTATCTTTTCCATATCTTCTAGCTTCTTCCCCTAATATATATTGGAATACTTCTTCCCCACCTTCACCTAACATATTAGCTATAAGACCTTTAAAAGATTTTGCAGCAGCTTTTCCTAATTTCTTACCCATTAATCCCATCATAAACTGAGGAGCGTCTGTAAGCATAGCTACATAACCAGTTCCATAATGAGCCATTGCTGCTTCACCTGCTAATTTTCTTGCATCTTCTTCACTTAAGTTTTTTTCTTCTATTCCATATTTATAGATTTCATCAAATGTTTCTTTTCCTTCCATCATCATTTCAAAGTGACGAGAAACAAGAGCTTGACCAAATCCAGCAGCAGCTTGCCTAGATATACCTTTAGCTGCTAATCCTTGACCTATTTTTTTAGTAAAATCTGTAATTCTAAAACCTCTACTTAATTTTCCAAACCTTGCTAAATTACCAAGTGCTCCTAATGTTCTAATTGTACCAACCGCAGGAATAGCTAATGAAATAGCAGATGCAATTGAACCTACATTTAATGCCCACCATTCTCCATCAAAAAATCTAAACCCTTGTTGGGCTTGTTGACTAGCATATATTTTTCCAAAGGCATCCGTCTCTCTAATGTTTTCTCCCAATTTCATTAAAGCATTATCAAAGTCAGTGTAACCTTGAGTTATCATTTCAGGTATTTCCCCCAAAGAACCAATAGCATATACTACATCTCCTAAAAACTCAGGAATAATCTTAGCAACACCTATACCAAAAGCAACAAGGTCATTTTGATTAGCAGCCCTTACTTCGTTTTGGTCCATTCCTCTAAGTAGACCTATGTCATACTTATTTAGCTCCTCAAAGTTTAAAGCTTTTTCTTCAACTTTAAAAGCCATGTCTCCATAGTCAGGCTCAGGTACAGAACTTCTAATCTTACCCAATTCCTTAAAATGCTTAGACGCAGCATTTAAATCAATAGTATTAGACAAATCTTTAAATCCATCTCCATTTTTATCAACATTAGTATTTTGTTGAGGAGTAGATTGTGGATCTGTATTTGCACCTTGAGGGTTTGTACCTTGTGGATCTGGTGGCAGATTAGAATTATTTTGGCTCATAATAATCTTTTAATAAAAGGCGATATTCATCTGTTGTAAGAATACTACCATCATTTTTATAAATAGGTTGATTATTACCATTATACATATGACCTATTCGAGTTTCAAACTTATTTAAATAAGGATCTTTTTTTATCTTTTCTATTTGCGAATTAATATCATTTAATTTTTCTTGATCTACCTGTGTAAAATTACCACTTGCTCTGTTTCTTAATATATCAGCTCTCTGTTCTTTTAATTGATCTAATGTATAAACATCAACTCCCCTACTATAAATTTTACCATATTTTTGATCCCACCCAGGAAGAGTTGATTGAATAGGAGTTGTCTTTTCAACACCTCCTTTTAAAGCTGCTTGAGAAATGTGATGAAATTCTCCTTGATAAGGATGGTGGGTTCTATTAGGATCTGGAATATAAAAAGTTACTCTTTTACTAGAATTAGCTTTATTTATATAAACTCCTTGTATTCCACCAATTAACAATTCGTTATCAGGTCTTACTTCTCCTAAAAGAGTAGCGTTTGCTAAAAATTCAGCATACGATTGCTTTGATGTAGCATCAATTAAATCATCTACAGTTCCTTTACGAGGTGGTTTACCAGGTTCTATTATCCAAGCACCTAAATCTTTTATAGATCCCATTCTAGCAGTTTGATTAGTTCCACTACCTAAAAGAGTACCTAAATAAGATTCAGTCCTTTCTTCTCTTAAATCATTGTTATAAGCATACATTGTATCTGTTGTAGATGACAACTGTTCTTTCTTTTCTTCGTATTTAGTTTTAATAAATTTATATGCTTCAGCAGAACTCATTCCATCAACTTGACTTTTAAGGCTTTGATACACTTGATAAATTAAAGGATTTTCTTCTTGAGCTCTAGTATTTAAATAATCTTTAAAATCAATTTGTCCTGTTAAAGGTATTACTTCACCTGCTTCATTTGTAAGTCCTGTAATAACACCTGTATATTCAGATACTTTTAAATCCCAATCTGGCAACCCACTATTTTTTGTATAAACAGCTGTTTCTATAGCAGTATGAGGATCGTCTAATTCTTTTTCATAATCTTTTAATGCTTTGCCTACAGCTAAGGTATTAAATTTAAAAGTTTTATCTACATACTTGTACCCTAATTTTTTAACTACTGGTTTTAAATAATTACTTTTAATTTCATTATAAGCTATTGCATTAGGGTCTCTAGCTAATAAATCTTTTTCATATTCAGATATAGCATTTTGAAGATCTGTATTATTTGTTCCATCAACAGCTCCTTTATAATAACCTGCAGTAAGAAGCATTTGTTGAACTTCTTTTGTTTTACCATCTGCTATTGAATCTTTTAAACCATTAATAAAAGTTTCTGTGCTTGTTTTAATTGTGTCTTGTGTATAACCTAATAATCCAGCTTCAATTCTTAATTGTTGTTTGTATTTAGGTTGACTTAAAATTGATTCAGCAGCTTCTAAAACTTCTTTTTCAGTAAGTTGTTCTATTGTTTCACCAATAACCATAAAACCTTTCTGATCATCATAGATATAGGTTCCCCTATCACCTTTCATTCCATTCAACTGCTCTAAAATATCTTTTGTAATATCTTGATACTTACCCCAAGTAGGTGAGTTTACTGAACCTACAACATAATTACCATCAGCATCTATAGTAGAACCTTTAGTTTTTATAGCAGCTCGTGCAGCTTGTTTCCAATGCACAGGGTCATCTTTTAATAATTCATCTTGGTCTGCAATAACCTTTTGTGCTTTTTTATATAAAGATTCTTCTTCAGCAAACCATCCTCCAGGTTGTACAGCTCTTTTAACTTCACCAACTAATTCACTTTGTAATTGTAACCCAGCAGCTAAGTTTCCATTTTTATAAGCATCTACTATTTTGTCACGGGAATCTCTAATTTTTCCCATTTGTGTTTCAACAGCATCTTTACTTTCACTAATATGTTGAGGTGTTCTTAAATCTCTAATAAGATTAAGCTCCTGTTGTTTTTGACCCAATACTTTTCCCCACAACTCCATATTGGGTTGCCACTCCATTGGAGTGTACATTTGAAAAGATACATCTTTTCTAGTAGGAGTATAAAATCTATTTATAGCCATATCTATAATTTATTGCCCAGCAGCAGCTGGGTTTGCCTGTTCAAGAAAAGCCTGTAATTCTTTATCTGTTAATTCACCTAACGTTTTAAATACATTTGCAAAGTCAGGGTTTTGAATTCCTAATGCTGCAGCAAATTCTTTGACAGTCATTCTTGCTAACTCATTTTTATTTTTAATAGCATCTTTCATATACTGCATCTGATTAAGAGTTGATCCAGTATCCATCATTATATTCATTAAATTGTCTCTAGCTGCTGCTTGAGCAGCTCTGTTTTGAGCATTAAGTACATCAGCTTGTTGTTGCATCTGAGAAGTAATACCTACATTTCTATCACCTCTTGACCCTCTTGCCATAGACATTTGGTCATTGTATTGCTGAGCTGATAATAATGATTGTGACTGAGCATCTTGAGTACCTCGCATAATAGCATTAGCTCTATTTAAAAATTGACCATAACTACCTGCTCCTTGAGAAGCTGCTTGCATTGCAGCATTCTTTTGAAGGTTAGCTTGGTTAAGCATAAACTGTGGATCAATTCCTGTTTCAGAAAAATATTGGTCCTGTGCTGCAAAGTTAGGTAATCTTGGATCTACTACTTCAGGTTTTTGAAATGCATCAATAGCAGATCCTAAAATACCTGCTCCTTTTAAAGCTAATGCTGCAGTATTCAATCCTCCTAAATCATCAACAGTTTTAGTTATAGCTGCACCAACACCTTTTCTACCTTGTGGAGCTACAGCAGGTTTAACTAATGAAGCAGCTGCTTGTTGACTAGCTGCAAGTTGAGCTGCTTGTACTTGACTAGGATCAACTCCTTGATTTTTATTAAAAGCAGCACCAATAGCAGGTAATGTAGTTGTCCAACGAGCAGGTTTATTAGCAGCAGCAGAAGGAGTAGTAGTAGAAGAAGTAGCAGCAGAAGGAGGCGAACTTGTTGCTGCATTTCCACTTGCACTTGTCCCTCTATTTCCTCCACTTCCTTGACTAGCTCCTTGTGATGAAGATGATGAAGGTGGTGAAGATGATGTTGCATCTACAGGATTAGTTAAAATAGCTTGTTGTAAATTTGGAGCAAAAAAATCGTATGAAGGAGCATAAGGAGTAGTTGAATTATTAGTTGTTCCCGCAGCTAATTGTTTTAAAGATTCAGCTTCTGCGTCTTTCATAGCTTGTGTAGATCCACCATATGCTTTATATACATTATCTAGCCTAGTACCTCTAATAGGTTTAAAACCTGAATCATATATATAAGAGTATGGATATTTCATTCCCCAAGTTTCAAGAGCAGTTTTATATTCGTCACTACTAGAATAATCACTTCTGCGAGGTGCTGGAGGAGGATCACCTCCTGAAACAAGACCATTACTAGCTTTTAACTTTCCACCGTATTGTCTTTTAGAAAACATTTTTTTTTGATCAGCATAAAAGTTATTAGGTTGGCTATCATCCATAAAATTATTAGCCATGTTATAAGCGTCATTTAAATTAGAAACAAAATCTATTCCTTTACCAAATATTCTTGCTATTTTAGTACCCGTTCCAACAATAGGAATAGCTGATGTTAAATCTGATATTTCACTTAATGTAGGTAATGTTTGTGGAAAATTTTTAAGTGGTCCCATATCTCCTTTACCCCTGCCAATCCAACTTTGATATGCTCTATGTGCATCATCCCATGATGATACTCCAGTTGGGTCTGCTAATTCAATAAGATTTTCTAAAAGAGTATCTTCTTTAAGTACAGCTTTATTAAGATAGTCATCAATATCTTGGTTGACTTGAGCTCTTTGTGTTTTAACAGGAGGTTCTTGCATAACACCCCCAAACGGCATCATAGGCATTTGACCTTGTTGCATTTGTTGTTGAGGCATGCCTTGCTGCTGTTGCATCATTTGTTGCTGTTGTATTTGCTCTTCTGTAGGAGCACCTGCTTGCATTCTTTGAGAAGCTTGCATTTGTTGTTGAGCAGCTTGTTCTTGCATTTGTTTTTTCATTGCTTCTCCATACTCAGCAAGTTTCTTTAACTCTCTTTCTTTAGTAGCCATTGAAATAGAGTCTGTATATTTTCCAAACTTCTTTTCTATTTCAGCAGCTTTCTGAGCTAATGTCATACCGTTAGGTAATGTAATTGCATCAGAAAAAACAAATCCATCTCCAGGGCCAGCTGAAGAATACATTTCTTGTTTTTCTATTTCAGCAGCACCTTGTTGTGGGTTCATTGTAGGATTACCATTTGCATCAACAGCTTGTCCACCCATTGAATGAGGAGGAGCATTGTATTGTTTCATTGGACCACCAAACTGATAACTCTTTAATTTACCCCCACACATATAAGGATTAGAAACTTGTGGTAATACTTGCCCAGGTTTAAATTCTTCTTGTTTATTACCTAAGCCTTGTAGAACAGAACCAAGGATATTAGTACCTGCACTTGCAATAGTACCAACTCCAGGAATCATATTTAAAGCAGGAGAAGCACCTTGCAAAACACTTCCTATATCACCTACATTAAATTTTTCTCCACTTGCAAGTTTAGTAGCAACTGTACCTAATGCTGGTGTAGCACTGCTTAATAAATTATTAGCAAGGCTTTCTTGAGTATCTTGTTGTTGCGTATTTTGCTGTTGACCACCAGATGCATTACTAAACATCTGCATCATCATTCGCATCATTAACTCATTCATAAGCTTCTATTTCTGTGCAAGGTTCTGATTAAGTCTACAATAATTTTACTTGAAGAACTGTAAAACAATCTGACTTTCCAAAATCTGCTTTTTATTGGGGCTAAATAATATTGTGATAAATTAGGGTTAATACCAATTGGTACTTTGTCAATAAAATATTGTCCTTTAATTGAGTTCCAATCAGACGTAAAAACAATATTACTCACAGCCATATTATAAATTTGATTAACTCTATAATGATCTGTGGCATATGCAACTGTTGCTTGGAATCCAGAAAAGAACCTAAAGTGATCTTGCTTTCCAGTTAAAAATAATTCTCCAGTAGATTGATTGTCCGTATAAACTATCATTTTGTCAAACGTAGGAAATATAGATCTTGACCAAGTTTTAGTACTTTCAACCCATTGTCTTGTATATGCATAATAGTCTACATGGTCTATGTCTGATGGTTCAAAGTTTTGTGCTGTTGCTATAAACTCAATAATGAAGGAATGTGGTTCATTAAAGAAGGTATTAAATGTTTTACTGTCATGCCTCCATACATCCTTTCCTTGACAAGAGTAAATATGCATTGCATCATTAAAAGTCCATGATGGAAACCAAGAATGAAATGATGCCCATGCCATTAACTCAAATGAAAATGAAATAGAAAAAGATCTATTTTCAAAATAGTCAGGATTACCTAATTTAACAAAAGTGTAGTCCTGAGTTTTAGCATCAATCCACACAAAAGAATTATAACGAGTTGAATAATACAATCCTGTATTTTTAACTAAATAAGGATTACCGTATATAATTCCTCCACCATTAAGATTTTCTAATATTCCTACATAGTTTATTGGATAATAATCTCGTTTATAAATAAATACTCTTTTATGAAACGGATCGTAGGTGCATTTAATTCCCACACCTGATACAATACTATCAGTAGCAACATACGGATGAAGCTCTTTAGGTAAAGCTAAAGGAAGATTATTTCTTAAAAACTTTTGATTTCCAAACTTCTTTGAAGATAATTCTTGAACCCCTTGACTTATAAGGAATACTGTACCATTGTCACCATCTACATAAACTCTTCCAAACTCAGTATCACAATGAGCAAATCTTCCTTGCGAACCTGCATATCCATAATCAGTTTTTGAAAACTCACTTGGTGGAATTGCTAAGAAATCTCCTGTACCTAAATAAACAGTATTTACATCTGTTTGGAGTTGTTGGGGATTAGGATATAAGGCATGGAGAGACTCCCATGTATGCACCCACAATGTTTTACCATCATAGTAGAGTCCTGATATTTCTCCTTTGTCTTCTCCAACAATTGTATAATTTTCATTAAGGTAAGTCCTAAATTCATCACTAATACTTTCTACAAATTGTTTATCTGACCATACAATATGATTAGGATAATAACCTATACAATCTTTGCAATAATTATATGATAATGGTAGACTTACAAATGTTGTAATATTTAAAGTAGAGAAATCATTATTGTAATAAAACTGAATTGGTTTAGGATCTAATTGGTAATTTCCTTCATCTGTAATGTTTCCAAATTTGGAAAGTATAAAATCCGGAGGAAGAGGATCTACACCTGTATAAATAGTATTGCTAGGTATTGTACCTCCATGTCTAAGAGCTACATTTATTTCAGAAGAAAAGAATAGGTTTTTAATTTGACGAGCTTCTATATTATAAGGGTCATTATTATAATCTGTATAGTGAGTATGTTTTATTGAAAAGAAAGATAAAGGTCCAACATATACATCCCCTCCTATAACTGTGTTGGGCGCATCGTTTGTAAGTAAATCACTTTGTACTTTTACATAAGGTATAGTAAATAAGTTACTGTGTACATTAGGATTATCTTGTTTTAATAATCCCATTCTTATTTTAGTAGTAGAAACAAATTCATCTTCTCCATACGCAGGAATTAAAGGTACAGGTTCTGATGTATGAGCTACCGTAAATTTATTATATTGACTTTCATTATTTACAGCATATGGATAAAATGCACTTCCTGCAGCAATAGTCTCTTTAGGTCTTACATTAACTGTTTGTTGTAATTTAAAAGTATTAGGTACATAAACAGAATTAATTTTAGCATAGTTAAACCTATCTCCACTAATAGAAATGTCATTATTTTCTATTGTTTTCCAATTATCAGATACTGCTTGATTAGGATCATATCCTTGAGTATCAGTAGTAACATAACAAAAAGTTTCTACTGTTTTACCTATCATTGTTTGTTTTTCAAACAATAATTTAGGACTAAATATTTGTATTTGATCACTAAACCAATCAGGATCTCCTTCATCTACAAAAGGATCAGATGGATTATAATCTTGATTTAAGAAATCAAGTTTTGTAATATCTTCACCCCTAGGTGATATTCTTGTATAAGCTACTGTATCAAGGACAGTTCTATTTATAAAATCTCTTTTACCATATACTATATAATGACCTGTAATATCTGGATGTGGGTATTCAACTTTTGAAACAGTAATACCTAGTCCTCGACTAAATACTTTTTGATTTGGAAATTCCCCTTCAACTCTAAATAAACTTGTTGGGCTTGGAAACCTATGATGTTTAATTGGTTGACCTGTTAAGTCTCCAAAAATATGTTTACCATTACATGATATGTCAGGATAAGTTGATTCAATATTTTCATTACCTGGAATATGAAACACAGGAGAATAAAATCCTTGTTTAAATACATATACAATCCCTAATGCATATATTTCTCCATATTGAAAATAGGAGTGATTGATTGCATTTTTACTATTGCCAATAGGAGCTCCATAAGTAACAAGTAAATCAATGTCATAGATAATCTTATGCAAAGGATTAGGATCATTAGTAATTGTATCTGATACAAAAGTTATGTTTACTGGTCTTACCCAATAAGTACCTTCTTGAATCCAACCTTCACCTAATGGTTTGCCAGGCCCTTCTACTTTTTCTCTTGCATAAAATTTCTTTTCTAACCATTCTCCCTCTGGAGTAGCTTTACCTTCATACTCATAATATGTCCACCCACTACCTGTTAAACACAATGGAATATTATCAGGCCCTAATTTTGTAGGGCCTAAATTTGAACATACATCAAATTCAATGTTTTCTAAAATGTTGTTAAAGTTTTGAAATACTCTTGCTTCTTTAACAAAAGGTTCTACTTTAACTTTATTAGCAGACTTTTGAAATTCACTATAATCAATATCAGCAAGACCTCTAAGATTAGCTCTTACTAATCTACTTTGGACAATCTTCATATCTTGAGAAGTAGTCCATACAGGATCTCGTGTTGTTACTTTTGCTAAATCAGATTGAATATCTGAAGCAATATTTACACCTCTGTAAATATATTCTTTATAATTGTCACCTTCAATAGGGATTAATTCTCCTGTTTCATAGACAGCTGCTGTTGTAGAATCTCCTGTATTGTATACAATAGTGTATAATCTGACATAAGCATAATCAGGATCTAAGTTTGAAAATGCAAGTTTGATACTTTTATCAGCAGGAGGTACTCCACCATCAGCAGGTAATGTGTGTCTTATATTTTCATTACCTGTAATAGAATCCCATGTATCTTGAAAAGAAGAGGCATAAATATTTACACCATCTGAAAGTATTGACTTTTGTACGGTATTAAGTTCTTTGTCTAAAATTTCAATAACAAAAAAATACTTCCCTAATTCTAAACTACCTCCAGAATCATATACTTCAACTGCTTGCACAGTTGGCATTTGAATAACTCTTTGTAATCTGAGTTTTTCAATATTCCAAGAATCATCTAAGTTTTTATATTCTTTAAGATTATCAATATTAACAACTCTATCAGGATTTACACCATCTTGAAAATATACATATGTCTCACAACCATTAAGTGTTTTGTATAAACCTTTGATTGGATGATCAGTATTAAACCTTAAATCTATGTCATTGATAAGAGTAGTATACTTGTCATCTTCTACAATACCTATTTCAGATTGATTTTCAACACTAGTAGAAAATACAATAGTTTTTCTACGACCAATATTAACAGTGCCTATTACAGTATAAGGAGCTGAATAAACATATTGATTTCCTTCCTCATTTTGTACTTTAAATGAGTCTCCATCAATATTGTCATAAGTACCATTAAGAACAAAACTAGAAGATTGATCTAGCCGACTTGTTTCAAAGTCGTCCGTTCTTAATCCCCTCGTAAGTGTATCTTGTGAAATCATCCCTTAAGGCTTGTGGTACACCAATTCTTCTTGCTGTCTTTAGAACGATGTCCTTGTTTAATTTATAATTAAATGCTGTCAATCGCAATATACTACGCGCTTCTCTAATTCTTAGCAAAGCATCCATTTCTAATTGCTTAGGATTAATCTGCATTCTTTCTCCATATAACATTCTATTCTCAACATGCTTCCATTTAGCCCAGTCAGCAAGTGCCTCCCAAAGTTCAACTGGGTATTCTGGAATCATAATATCTCCTTCACTATCTTCCTCTTCCCTGTAATATTCAAGTGCAATTACACCTTCTTCAAAAGACGCTTGTTTTATATTAGCAGAACCTTCTACATCCATATAAACATGAGTGCATGTACTCACATTAATTTTAGAAGTATAGTTCTTATCACCAGAACCAAAGTATTCCATTGGAATCCAAAATGAGTTCCAATGCTTTGACTCTATCCATGTTTCATAATTAATAGTACCATCATCATTAAAGATACTTGTTGATTCTTCCTCAGTTAAAGGTGTTCCTGTCCATACTTTGATACTGTTAATCTTTCTTACATTATCTGGTATTTGAAACTTATGATTATTTACAGGTATAAAGCATATGTCCTTTACCCACAGAAGAGAAGGATAATTAAACTTCTTAAATGCTTGAGCAGCCCATGATAACAACTGATCATCATCTCCTTCAAGTTTTCTAATTGCATTAGGCAAATAGTTAAACACATGCTTTAATGGGAACTTTCTCATTTTGATATATTATCTAAATTATGAATCTTGTGAGGATTATCCATAAGTATTTTACTAATTAACTTTTTTGTACTCCTTACAAATCTAAAATGCCAGAACTCTGCAAAATAAACACTTCCTGTTTTATACCATTTTAACAAGGGGGAATAATTGTCAGTATGTCTATTATCAATTTTTGTAATAGGTACTTTATTCTTTTTCCCATAATCAAGAGATTCTCTAATAGATAGATTTTCATTCCCTTTTATACGTTTAATCTTTTGTACTTGATTATACAAATCCATCCTTCCATTCTTAGGTTTCCACTTATACATTTTTAAATCTCCTAGTCTGTTAGACATTCTGTATGAAGAACCTTCCATTAAATATGGAATAAGATGTTTATAAAATGATTTTACTATTTCTGAATATTGATAATAATCAAGTGAATATTTATGATCTTCTACTAAGTTTTTAGTTGGAACATAAGGTCTTGGTATAACACCATCAGGAGACTTATAATTCTTTTTGTATGGATACATCAAGAATAAATCAATCATCCCTCTTACCTTTCTATATCCCAACTTCGGGATTTCCTTCTTGGACATCTGCTTGTTCTCTTTGTAACATTCCTGGTAATGTAGCTGCTACCTGATTAAAAATAATATTATTTATCTCAGCAGGAATTTTAATATCTACATCATACATATCAACACATCCACTAGGTTCTCCTTCAGTTCCTCCTGAATCATCACAATACTGGATACCTTCCCATTGGGTAATATCTTGAAACACACCTTCTATTTGAATAGCCTTAAGAGTAATACCTGCTGGTACATTCCAAATAAGAATCTTACCATTCTTCTGAGTAGCTCTTAATCTTTTACCTTTTATATAATCTGTCATTTCTGACATAATAGCTTCCTCAGTAGTAAGACCTATAATCCTACCATCTAAAGTTCTAATGCGTCTTGAATCAGCAGCTCTTAATGAAAGTGTTTCTGGTATAGGATAAAGTGTTTTAAATACTAAACAACCATGAGGAATACATCCACACTCATGGGAGAGACCTTCTTCAAGTTCTACACAAAAAGTATTATACACCCATTCAGGTAAATATCTTTCTTGCTTTAGCTTTTGTGCTAAAACTTGATTCTTTACTCTGTTCCATTCAGCATAAATTAAACTTGGTGAGTAGTTGTCTAATTTATACTTATCCCTTAGTTCTGAAATAATTTTTCCCAATTTCATGGAGTGGTAATTTAGGTATTATGTATGTGGTGTATGTTTCATCATGAAAATGGTCTACAAATAAATCTTTAATCTCTATATCAATATACTTTTCTATACACCATGTATAAATGTTTAACTGTATTGTATATTTAGAAAAATTTGTATTGTCTAAAAAATCAAAAGGATAAAGCATTGTTTCATAAGGATTTTCAATCTTAATTTCTTTGTCTGTTTTATTATCTCTCATCTGATAGCATTGTTTCTTTTTATTCCAAAACAATCCATCTGTCATTCCACAAATCCCTAAATCAAAGTCTGCTACAATTCCTTCTATATAAACTGGTTTTAAATACTTTTTCTTTTCTTTAATAAACTCATCTAAATACTCAATAGTTTCTTTATTCTTTTGACCTATCCAAGCATTCTCTAAATAATCATGTATTCTATTCCCTCTTGCTAATCCTTTGTCTTTGGCACTTTCCCATTGATTACTTAATTCAGATACATCAATTTCTACTTCTGTAAAATGGACTTTCTTACCGTCTATTACATAACTAAGTTCTTCTTTGACAGGATAAATTTTAACATTATTATTCTTTAGAGTCTTGTATTTAAGCCAATACTCCTTATGGAATTTTGGTGTAAAAGACTCTTTAATAAACTTTGTTACAGAATGTAACTCTCTATCTCCGTAAAAATATCTATGTTGGTCAGGATCAAATCGAATATTTTCAAATACCGAGAACAGATTGTCTTCTTCCTCCGAACTTATCTTTGAACCCAGGAACCCAGAATATGTATCCATGTGACTTTTTTAAAGCTTTGTAAGAATGTAATGAATTGGCTTGAAGGATATGGTAATCTCCAGGCTTTATAGTCTTTGTATTACCATTCTCACCATGTTCAATCAAACCTTCATTTAAAATAAGAATCTCATACTTCACATTATCTTCATACAAATGATCTGAAATATAAGAATCTTTTTCCGCAACAAAACGAATCAAAGTCAAATACTTACTTTGGTGAGCAAGATAATGAATGCCAAACTCTGGATGTTCATCATTGAATGGTTTCCATTCATTATAAACTACAGATGCAGAAGTTACTTGTCCTGACTTGTTGATAATAGGTACAGCAAGTTCATTGTGTAATTCTGTTTTTACACTCATTATTTGTGTTTCCATTGTTCGCCTTTCTAAGACTCTCTCTTTTTTACTTTTGGTTATTCCTAAGAAAGTCTTCAAGCCTTTCCATAAGTCGAGATCCCCAATCATCAATTTTAGATTGTAAATCATTGTCGTTACTATTTAATACTTTTAAAACTGTAAGCATTTCATGATAACTTACGAGATAGTCCTTATTGACTTTCATCAAATCATTATGATATTTATTCTCAATCCTATTGGCTCTTACCCATAGAGCTACAATAGCAATCATCATAATGATTAAACAAAATCCAAATATATAACCAGGTTGTATCCCCCAAGTGTCATTTATAATATTGGATAATAATATCATGGAGCTGTAATTGTAGTGCTTGTTTGAATTAAATTGCCACATATAGAAGTGGCTGTAAGGGTTACCACATTACTTCCAGGGTCTGTATCATAAGCTGCTGTGAATACACCAGTTTCATTTAAAGTATCATACACTACACTACTAAGTAAATTAGCTAATGAACCATTTACTAAAACAGTCAATGTATTTGTTTGAATACTTGCATATGAGAAGTTTAGTGTAAATGATGCATTAGGATCATTGTCTGTAGGAACTCCTACAATAGTAATATTAGGAGCTGCATTCTTTAAGATAGCAATTTCTTGAACATCACTTACAGCATTACTTGTAGCTGTTAAAGTAAATGTATATGTGTCATCTGCAACAGAAGTAAAGTCAACAGTACCTAATCCAGTAGCATCAGTTAATGGTACAGTATCTACATTTGTAGAACTTTGTACAAACTGATAACTACCAACTACCCCTGTAAAGAATGATTTCAAATTAAATATCTTTCCTTTACAAGTAAGGTCGTATGTAGATGCTACAAGATTACCTGCAAACACACAATTAAAAGTAATTGTACCTTCTGCTGTTTCTTGACCTACTGTACTTAATGCTTTGAATCGAAGTGTTTCTGTACTTGATGCTCCTGATAATGCAGTAAAACTAAATTGTGAACCTGCCTTTATGTAATTCATATCAGCATTGATGCTACTAATTGTAATGCTGTTAGGATCAAAATCTCCTGTAAAATAAGTAGCTAAATCAATAAAGTCAGAAGCTTCACCAATAACCAAATCAACTGCAAAGTCTGTAACAGAAGCAGGAGTTACAATATTATAATCTACATAATCAGTAACTCTTTTTGTAGAAATACCATTATGGTCTTTGGCTACCCAATCAATTGAATCTACCATTGGACTTTCAGGAATACTAGATACAGTATATACTAATTGTCTTTCTGCATTTAAAGCTACTGTACCTTGAGTGGGACTTTTTACTACTTGGAAAGTATCCCAATCTATATCTACACTTGGTGAGAATCTACCTTCTATATTAAATGTATAAGTTGTTCCTGCACCTGCTCCACTTAGTACTCTAATTGTTTGATTACCTTTTGTAGTTAATTCTGTAACTGGCCCTCCACCTGTTAAGCAAGTAGGTATTGTAACATTGATTGTACCAGATGGAGTTTTAGTAGCTGATGTAATTCTTTCAAAGTAATATTCTAATGTAAGGTCACCAGTAGATTGTAATGCTGTAATTAAACCATATGCTACATATCCTCCATTCTGATATATACTTCCATATGACTCAGCAGTTACTAATGGATTGGTACTAATCATAGTTAATTTATCAGGATCATAATCTCCTGTTAAATCAATCTCAGTTGGATCAAAAAATATAAGTGCGGAAGCATATTCATCTGGACTTGTTGAACAGAGTAATGTTAAATCTACATCTGGAATATTGACATCATCATAGATGTAAGTTTTTTCTTTTACAACTGTACAACCTAACTCTTTGTCTGTAAGAGTAAGTTTAACATACAACTTTAATACATCACTCTGAACTGTAGGTACAGTAAATTGTTCTGAAGTTGTTGTATCATATTGAGCTCCAGATTTAAATGTACGTCCTACTCCCCATGAGTAAGCATAGTTACCTGAGCCACCAGTAGGATTAGCAGATACTTTTAACAACCCATCCTCAAATACTATTATAAAATCATTGCCAATACTTAGATTAGATGAGATACAAGGGTTAATAATTGTTACAGGTTGAGAATGGTAACATCCTTTTGTATCTACTACAATCAAATTAATAATAGCATTAACTATTGTAGCTTCACTTGCATAGTTAATGTTAGTGGTAATAATCTCATCATCCTGAGTAGTTACACCATTCTGATTAGAAAATGTAACACCACTAGTAGCAGTTTCAAAGTACCATGATACTCCTGCTTTGTTGATTGTAAATTGTCTGTTATAATCGACTATCATAATATTTCAGTTATAATAATTGTATCAGGAGTAGTTACTACAATCTCACCTTCATCACTTTCTATTCCACATTCTAAAGTTGTAATCTCTAAGCATTCATCGTCATCACACGGCTTAAAATGAGGAACACCACATAAATGAAACTTCATGTGTTGCCACAATAATTCTTTATAGTCACACGAACATACTTCAAGACCATAATCCATCTTGTTAAAATATTCAGCAACCTTTCTTACAAGTTCACAATTAACAATCGCCATAAAGCAGTTTCTTTAATCTTGCCCATAAAGAACAAAAATGTTCTGGTGTACAGCTGCATGCAGCTTCATTTAAAATATAAAACCACAGATACGCATTCTCATAATCTAGATTTAACACGTCACATGCTAATGCTTTTTTAGCTTCAGCTTCATTTTCACCAGCTTTTCCATTCTTAAAAAACACATATCTTTCCTGAGTAATTTCAGTTCCTTTGTTAATATTTAAAATGAAATCATGAACTCCTTGCTCTAAAGTAATAGCTAAAGTAATAGAATCTACAACAACTGTATTTTCTTCTAATTCTACTGTTGTAGTTTCTCCACAATCTAAAGCTCGTGATAATGATACTACATTATAACCTGTCCAATCAACAAGATTATCAGATTGTATTGTAACGCTATTTTCATTAAATGTGACTATCATAATATATTTATTGTGTATGGTTTTTGTGACACCCTTTATCTGCGCCTGCGAAGAATGAATCTGCCCTTACTACCATCGCCTACCCAAAGATCTCCACGAACTTTGAATATCTCAATCTTCTCATTTCCATTCTGACGGTCAATCACAACCGACCAGGTCGAT
>Ga0208767_1000043_pt1 | contig 67540 bp, 79 predicted proteins | sample VirMetDEL_Mar_21_FD_184514 | JGI IMG/M metagenome (GOLD analysis project Ga0208767, IMG submission 184514) | Aqueous microbial communities from the Delaware River and Bay under freshwater to marine salinity gradient to study organic matter... | ecosystem: Environmental > Aquatic > Marine >...
TTTATTAAATTAAAAAAATAAAAAAAAAAAAAACACCCCTTGAGGGTGTTACTTAGGTCTTATAATCTCCGAGGTAGTGTATAGTACATCAGAGAGAAATTGTCTCGTTGGTGGTGACTTTGCAATCAACACAGAGACTAGAATAAGAATCAAAATCTTCACTTGGTTAGCATAGAAGTTTGCAGATCTTGTCTTATTCATTCTCAACCCAGACGCATCGAAGAGAAGAAAGGAACGGTAGTTAGTCCTTGAACAGTGTTCATCTTAAGAAACCATTCTCCTGCTTTTTGGAATACACGATCACCACATTCTCCGTGTGCTTGAAGAATAGCATTCAGGCGAGACTTAGTGGTATTGGATTGCCAACCACCATCAAATAAGCGAAGAAAAGTCTCACCAATCTCTGCAATCTTTTTACCATGAAGGAATACAATAGAGAGATCATTTTGCTCATCATAGGTAACAACAGTATTGGCACTTTTCCAATTCTCGTTGTTAGTGATGGCATCATTCATTTGCTTTTCGATCTTACGCATTTGGTTTTTTTGTTTGAGGTTTCTGTCTTACACTACTAGGACACTTTAAGTGGCTCAGTGAGCATTAGGAAATCAAATCTTCTAGAATCTCATCACCATAGCAATCGACAATTTCTTCCTTTAATTGTTGCTCATCATAGTCATTCAGATTCTCCATGATAACATCATAGGCCATAATCATCAGAGTTTTAGTATCCATATCATCAACAATCATCTGGGCATAATTATCACGGAGATTGGAGAGTTGATCAGGAGTAAGAGGCATGATTTCAGATTTGAGGATTTCGGTGTAAAGATTAGAGTCAGACATTGGTCAGATCATTGATAGTGAGGACATGAACATCAGGAACAGATTCATCAAAATGTTCGGAACATTCTTGATACAATGCAACAGCATCATCAAGACGATTCTCATCTGTCAGTTTCATCACTTGTGCATGAATATCATCAAGAATGAGTGCCAACATCTTGTCTTTTTGATTGTTGTTCATCATCAGAAATTAGAGAACTTGAAAGTCAGTGAAAATCTTAAGTTGTGTTGCAGTGAAGATTCTATCATCACTACATTTTGAATACTTTTCGCGTTCTAGATCAACATAGGTTTCGAGTGCACTTTGTATTGCGCGATACTCATCATTTGACAATTCCAATTTCAGCATATCAATCAAAACGGGATGAAACATCTTTTCCTGGGTTTTCATAGAATGAAACAGTCTCTGTAATCTGCGAAACATCATATGTGAATTGAACCATCTTTCCATCCTTCAGAATACGATACTGAGTCAATTCTTTCCAGAATGGTTGACCATTATCATCCCAACTCTGACGCTTTTCTTTGACAGGAACAATCTCATAATCCTGATTCGTTTTTAATGAGGTGTAAATCATCTTTTTCGTTTGAACGTCTCACTACTAGGACACTTTAAGGGGCTCAGTAACCCTTACTCATCATGGAAAGTGCAGCATCCTGAGTGGTGCTATCTTGTGGCAGTTGTACTTTGCGAGCACAATCAATTGCATCAGCAAAGTTATCGAAACTACCGAAGTTCTTTTGATTGCCAACCCAGCAACCTTTGTACTCATAGATCATTGCTTCGACAGAGAATACATCGACTTTGGTATCACGATTCACACCGTGCTTAATATAAACTTTTCCATCATTTCGAGTGTACTTATCAAAGGTGTTAGACTTGAAAGTACGGGAGAAATCAGTCACAAACTCAGAGGTGAGATCAGTATTCTGAGCGAAGAGATTAGCAAAGTGAATTGTCATTTTTGAATTTCGTTTGAACCTTACACTACTGGTACACTTTAAGTGGCTCAGTAGACATTAGAGAGTGAACGTTTGCTCTACAATCACATCAAAATCTTCCGTCATTTTGACATAATTCCACTCACCAATATCCTCTCCTTCTTGATAACAATGAATCAGATCATTTGCATCAGTCTTGACATAACAACCATCATCAAAGTTATCCTCATCGAGAACATAACCAGATGCAATCAGTGCTTCAGTAAAAGTCATTTTGTTGTGAAGATAAGTCTTAATCAGTGACATTTTTTCGTTATTCATCGGAGATAAAGAAACCCACCGTATTGATCACAAATAGTGGGATTCTCAGTGAGTTGCTCAACATAGAATCGAATACCCTTTGCAGGTGCTTTTACACTGGCAGGTTTGTAACATGCACCAGTGTTATTCTCCACAAACATATATGCAGAGCGTCCATGTTTACGTTCACCACCAGAGACCAAATAAGTCATCAGTTTGATGTACTTACGACCGAAATCTGCTTCGACTTGGTAATAAGTATCATGACCAGATTCGATGGCATTAACTTTCCATTGGTCATTCAATTGCTCAATCAGAGTATCAACAAGGAACTCAGATTTGGTTTGATTCAGAATAGCAGACATTTTCTTTTGATTATAATTTAAGTGTTGAATTGTGCAATCAGCAGGCACAGGTAAGTGCAGAATTGAACAGTTGCGGTTCGGTGTGCATATCAGTCACAATGTAACCATAACCCTCAACACGGGAATCTACCTCATACTGGAAATCTTTCTTGGTAATGTAGCGAATAGATTGCTTGCAGTTAGAGAAAGTCAGAATCTTGAGAATATGACGATTGGAGATAGTTCCATCCGCATACTTTACGGGATAGAAATCAACAATCATGTTAGCATCTTTGGAAGTGAGTTGCATTTTTCTCCTTTGGGTTTCTGTCTTACACTACTGGAACACTTTAAGGGGCTCAGTGAGCACTACTTGAAAACTGCTGTGCATCCTACAATCTTTGCCTTAGGATTACGTGCTAATGCAGTCTCACGCGCATCCTGATAGTTTACAGCTTCCACAATCTCTGAGAATACCTTACCTGCAACATACAAATCAACTTTAACTCTCATGTGCTTAAATTATAGAGTTTGCCATGATTGTGCTTCCTTGACATCAGAATCATAATACTTCTGCATTATGCTGTCAATGATAGGATACCACTCTTCATTAGAACTTGGATACCCACATTCTCTTGCTTCACGAAGAAACCTTAAAATGCAAGTTTCCTCATTAGGAGTAAGGTCAACGCGGTTCAAACTGTAAGTCCAGATGTTCATGATTTAGACAGAAGGAGTAACAGAAACTTCTTTAATGTTTAGTCCACAGAGTTGATTGTAGACACGATTATTGATAAGGTCACAAGCACGTTTTGCACTCGATTTCTCATACCAAACGGTCACACATCCGTCGTTGGTCTCAACTCGAACTCGATAGTTTTTCATACTTTTGGAATTGAATGTGCTTTGTTGATGATTGTAACCCATTCGGTTGGGGGTGATAGTTTGTTGGAAACTTTCACCCACCGACCCTTAAACTTAACGATTGTGTATTTCATAAATCACCACTCAGTTTGATGTGAACGATAATTCATCAGATAAGTTAGACAATCGTCTGCCTTTTTGAGTTCCTTTTCTTTCTGATACCTATCAGAGTGATATACACTCAAGCGGTCAACTTCTTTGAGAAGATTGAGTCGAAAGAAAGTGAACTCATCATCAGCAAAAAGTGTGCGGGGGTCTTGTGCTTTCATGTTTGAGTATGCTTCTTACACTACTGGGACACTTTAAGGGGCTCAGTAACTATCAGGCAACTGCATCCTCATCACTCACAAGAGAAAGATCTGGCAGGTTATTTACACGCGACTTCATACGGTTGTGCTTAGAAATTGTCCATCCGTTAGCATCAGCATCGTGCAGAACTCCATCTAGTTGACGACGCTCAGATTCGGTGTGAAAATGCCTTTCTTGGTTCATGATTTCAAATCTCAAGAGAACATAAAGATTGTACCAGATTTTATTCACTCTGGCAATGGTAGCTTTTACCTACCGCAAGGCACCTCTTCGTACCACGTTCTGACATAACCAGGACGCCATCTGTTGCCAGGAACATATTCTTCTCTGCGAATACGTTTGATACAATATCTGTGATAGAAGTGGTCTCTGTAATTATCACGCTTTCTTTCATGGCGATGATCACTATCCTCATGAACAAATGGCTCCCAGAACTGTTGCCAGGTGATAGCATTTGCAGGGATGGGAGAGAGTGCTAAGAGCACAGCAGTTAGTAACAGTTTCATGGTTAAAATAGACTCCATTTATTTAACTCCAAACCTTTTCCATGTTGAAGTTTGCATAACTAAACTCTTCACGGTCAACAACCTTGAAAGTCCCATAATTGTTAGAGATAACATAACCTTCATGGCAAACAAACGTATTACCAATCATACAAGCAATGTCATCGGTTTCTTTAATGAACAAGAACAAATCATCCTTCATAGATGCAACCAACTTCCAAAGCCGTAGCAGGTTGATGTCACATTCACATTTTTCTGCAATTTCATCCTCAACAATGGGTTGACCCTCACGGATGCAGGCATTGATTGCTTTTTTGATTTGTGTTGCCTTGCGAGCACTTACAAAATCACATAGAGTGGACATTTGACGGGCAAATGCTGCAACATCTGCCAAATCTTCACGGTATGGGTTTAACTCAACCTCGGGTTGAATAAACAGACAATTTTGGGTGCTGGGAAGGTCAAGAACCAAAGGATAAGCATCAACCTCACGCAAATCATTCCCACCACTATAAACAGTGTGTGGGGCTACAATTATATCTTGAGAGATAAACTCTGGGAAGACATATGTCAAAGTGTTGGGGCGATAGGTATCAGAACCACCGACACCAATCCAATCACCTTGGACAATAGTTTTGGTGCGAGGAAGATACTTAAAGCAAAGATGCAGAATATCTGCAACTCTACCCTCATAGAACTTATCAATCTCCCGATGAGAATGTGCAATCTTGATTTTTACTTTGTTAAAGGCACTTTTTGTAGCCACAAACCATTTCCCATTTGCAGGATTTGTTCCCCAAACCAAGCTAGGACTCCCATCAATTTTTGTGCTGATGATAGAATCAGGGTCCGAGAACCAATCAAGAACCGAAAGGTCACCCGTTAGGATAGAATCTTCTACGTGTTCAAGGTGGATATTTTGTGCCATCAATTTACCATCGCTACACTACTAGGACACTTTAAGGGGCTCAGATAGAAACAATCTCTTTAATGTAATAGGTGGAAGAATTGTAGCATTCATATTGCTTTTCTTTCTTATACTTTGTCCGATGAACTATTGCTTTAATATTACTATATGTGTGACCCTTATTGCGTGCCCAAGTTGATAACTGCTTTACAATTTCTTCTGTCCCATCTCTAAAAATTATCTTATAAGTCTTTGCGTTAGGATTATTTTCTTTTAGTTGTTTTAGGTTTGCCTTTTTACCCTCTTCACTATGAACATTCACCCGTCCTCTATACCAACCATCTGGGATTTCATCACATTTGACCATCTTATTATCTGTTCCATTTGTTATCCAAATCTTACCTTTATTTGGAGGTGGTATATTCATTTCTTGTGGTGACAATAGCTCATAATCATCTTCCATCAAGATGAAATCTTTTCCAGATACGTTGAAACATTCGTTCAACGATTGAACGCTTACTTTATTCATTCTGCTTTATGTGTCGCAGTATTATTTATACAAGAAAAGGGGCATTTCTGCCCCCATTCTCTTTGCTTAGTTGCGACACATAAGCATCATTATTTATATCACTCAACAATGTCGTTGTAAGTATTTTGAACTTTACCAACAAACTCTTGACGCTGTTCGGGAGTCAGAAGATTGTTGCGAACAAAATTAATCAAAGTGAAAAGTCCAACAAGTTGCATTATACCATTGAACACAGGAATTGCATCCACAACCATCACAACCTCATGAATTATCAGTTGTGCAACAATTACAACAAAGAGAATAGTTGCGGAGATTCCAACTTTTTTGAGAACATCGTTGGTAACATTCTCATTGACGAAGGTCTTGATTTGTGCGATTTTGTCGTTCATCATTTCAAAAGTTTAATAGTTTTTGTGGGAGCAGTGTGCTCCTCACACTACTGGAACACTTTAAGGGGCTCAGTAGACAGCAATCAATTCATTTGCTTTCTTTCTACTTCCACCATTTGCTGCAATAGTTCTAGACACTTGAATTGGATAGATTGTGGCATTTTTGTATAGTTCTCTGGTGATGGAAACGTCATTATTAGATACAATCACTTTAATACCCTTTGCAGCAAGAGATTCTGCAAGTTGTGCTAGTTTAACCTGCTGGTCTGATGTAAACCCATCAGTCGCATAGCTTGTGAAGTTTGATGTATCAGATGCAGGAACATATGGTGGGTCAAAATAGACAACATCACCTGCTTCCAAATCTTCATAAAGAGATAAATCTTCAAATGAAAGTGATGTGAACCGCACCAATTGTTTGGTGAGGAAATACATCCTAAATTTCATCATCTCTTCAGATGGACAAGTTGGTTTTTCATATTTACCAAAAGGAACATTAAATCCACCATTTTTATTGTATCTTGACAGTCCATTAAAGCAGTGGCGATTCAAATAGATGAATAGTCTTGCCCTTTCTTTAGAATCTGTTGATTGATTGAAGTGTTCTCTCAAATCAAGATATGACTCTTTAGTATTATTCTCTGGAATGAACAGTTCTTTACAATACTGAATAAAACTATCCTCATTTGGATCTAACAAATTCTGATAAATTGCCACCAAATCTTTATTCACATCATTGAGAATATACTGCTCTGCTGATGTGTTCAGTGCAACAGCAAGGCTCCCACCAAAGGGTTCACAATAACGCTTTGGACTACCAATATGGGGAGTAAGATGGGGAAGGACTCTATATTTGTTTCCTGCCCACTTTAGAAAGGGTTTATGCATACAAATAATTTTTTAGAATAACACGGAGTGTAGTATGTGTTCCTGTTTTCTTGATACTACCAAGTTTAATAAGATCACTAGCAGAAGAAAGATAACAATTTCTTGGATACTCAAACTCATTAGTATTATCGCACCATTCATTCAAATCTTCAAGTGTAAAAGATTTTTTAAGTCCATTCTGCATAGCATAAATGAACACCAGACGCAGGAAATTCAGTTCCTTATACATGTGCTCATTTCTATTTTTAGAGCCCAAAATGTTAGCACCACCATTAACATAGATGTTATGGTCACAGACATCTGCATTTTTACCAGCATCTCTTTCAATGTAAAAGAGTTCCCACAAAATCCAATCAATGGCAGTCAATCGTAGTTTCCAAACATCTGCGGCACGATTACGAATCCAGGAAGAAAAATTCTTTTCTCCTTGCCAGTTGATTGTAGAACCATTGCGAACTTTGTTTCTACCAAACAATTTGTCTTGCCAATAATCTTCAACATTACTATCTTTGATGATTTTAATCTCAGAAATAAGTTGATTCAAAAACTGATTAAAATATGGTGCCTTACCATTCATATATGCTGCTGTCATGTCAACACAGAGAGCACGATAGATTTTGCTATACGTTGACCCGTTGTTGATAATTTGAGAAGTTATTGCAGGTACATTTTCAAAAACAGGTAGATATGGTTTCACGACATCTGTCATTGTATCTACATCTTTAGGAACAGTATTATTGTCAATCAAACTGATAGGTCCGTCCATGTCATTTAGCAACCATGGAGTTAAATTTGATTGTCCAGTTGTTGCATTTAAGTAACCGAAACCATTCAGAACAGAGGTATAGTTATCGTTCTTAGATTTACCAGATGCAGTATGATCAATGGTACGATAAATTCGATTATATTCATCGTTGCTAGAAATTAGAACAATTTCATATCGAAGTGTTGATTCTGCCTCAGGAACACAATCTGAGAGAAGATAATCCTTTGGAATATCTAACTCACCATTAAGAAGTTTGCATAGGGTAACAATAAGAGTGTTACCATTCATCTGCTTAGGTGTCCATGCTTTAAAAGTATTGCCAAAATTATCTACAAAATCAGTGGTTGAAACCACTATCATATTTTCACGATTTGCTGTGTCATGATTATAAAGAACATATCTTCCATTCTCATCTTTCTGTAAGAAGTAAGTTCGATAAACATCACCTTCTGCCCTGTCTTCGCTATTTCTTTGAAGTGAAACTGGGTCTAAAACTTTGCTGTAAGAAGTGCCTCTTTTCTCAACCAATCCATTATAGAAAGGGAGATTTACATGGTTAGAGGATTCTCCATTTTCGTGTATTTGTTTTGCGAGCAGCACAATTTGCTCGATAAGAGTTTGAGTCAACATAGATTTTCTCCGTGTATAGATTTGGAGTGTCAAAACGGGTATAGATTTGTTTTGACTGAACTTATTTAGTATAAACTATTTTCAGTTAGTTGTCAACTATCAGAAAAGATTGCGTCCAAATTGACCACAAAGATAAAATGCCATTCCCTTATCCTTAAGAGTCACACCTGCAAATTTCAGAGGAACATAGTGACCGTTGGTTTTAGATGCTTTGGTGCGAATCTGAAGCAATCCGTTAGGGCCAGTGATGGTATTCAATTCACTTTCCTCATCAAATGCCGTGCGAATATGGTTACAAATGAATTCGTAATCCTCTTTCAGTTCCCGATAGTGCTCAGAATGAGTTTCTGAATTTAGAAGTTCAGTTCCCACATAATCGTTGGTGCGAGTGAAACCAACGTAGATGGTCTGATTGAGTTTCTCAGCAACTTTACTTTCAGCGAAAGGAACATTATCCTCAATAATTTCGCTAAGGCAGTGCTTTAACTGTGTCACAGCAATAGATTCACCAACCGTGAACGTCTTAAGTTCACCGTCCACAAGATCTTTGAGGTTGGAGCTGTTAGGAATGCCCAGAGCAGTTTCAATCAGTTGTCCGCGAGAACCTTTGTTCTTGCCAGGTTTGGCATATGCAGAGAAATCAGTTACTTTCAATTTAGCAAAAGTTTGAATAGTTGTGAGAGTCATTGCAAGTTTGTTCCTTGTACTACTACAACACTTTAAGTGGCTCAGTATCATCAATCAATCGGAAGTTTAGCAACACTCTTACCTCTACGATGTTTTTGAATAAACTTGCGGGCAGATTCCTCCGTTGTGCACACTTTAAGCTGCTTGCCATTGTGAATGATCATCAATCGGTTACAGTAAGGAACTGCTGCATAGATTCCACCATCAACAATAAATCCATTTTGGGGTGGGTTTGAGTCAAGAATGCTTGAATTAGTTGGTTGGTTCATGATACTTTCAAAAAAATCGTGATTTTTGTTGGGGCGGATGCCCCATAGGGTCTGTGCAGTGAAATTGCAAAAAAATCGGGGTTTTACCCCTGATGGCCACTTGAGTCTTGGGTGAGACTCACCGCCTGTAGATGATGGTGATGGTTTTTCCATCATCCACTATACTCTCTAGAGTGCATTCTTTCAAGAGTTCTGCATTGTCGTGATTTGCTCTGGTTTTGATACGATGACACTCCTTGCAGAGTAATTGGCATTTCTCAACTTCTGGAATAATTCTAGACATATCCCAGTCGATGATTTTTCCAATAGTGTATGCTTTGTCTGCTCGGTTGATGTGGTCAAACTGAAGGTTTTCTGTCGTTCTACACCCTACACAGACTCCACCCAGATGCTCAACAAGTTGCTGCCTCTTTTTCTTGCGAAGTTCTCTGAGTTTTTCTGTCTTGTAAGCTCTATTTTTCTTTGCCCATTCACTGTTCCTTTCAAGTTTTTCCTCCCTGTAAGTTTCATCATTTTGGTATTTGTTTCGGTGCCAATCTGCACCAGTGTTCTTACTCATAAGAATGACACAACTGATTTATTTATATAGTTGTGTCATTTCAATCACCTCCGCACAACAGAATCCAACATCTCACCTTTATGAAATACGGTATCAACAACGTTCTGCAATGCTCGCTCGGTGCTGATACCAACCTGGGAATACACAGGTACAACACAAAGACCAAACTTCTTGGTATCGCTACCCAAACGCAGGACACGGCCGATGGTTTGAACCATTTCGATGGTGTCCATATTGCGAAGGAAAACAACAGTCTCCAATTCGCTCACGTTGATACCCTCAGAGAGAATAGAACGGTGAAGAACAACAAACTTCTTGCTAGGATCTTTACCCCAAGCATTGAGAGTGTTGAAGAACTCCTCTCGGTTAGCTTTCTTGCCGTCAATTACAGCACCAGTCTTGCTAGTGATGTAGAGATAAGAGTAACCACGTTGTTGTAATTCAGAAGCAAAATCAGTGAATCCCATCAGGTTCATCAGTTGCTTGCTAGTCTTAACACAAACAAGAATCTTCTTGGTGTCAGTGTCATCAATCGTGTCCAAAACATTGGCACAATCAATGTTAGGATTGATTTGTTTTGCCTTGTGAATGTCAAACTTCTTTGCCTGAATCTTAGGAGGAATGATGTAACCACCCTCCACCAGTTCAGGTGCAGAAACGCGACAAATAATGTCACCATAAACCTCAACATCGTTCATACCAGGTTTGTTGATAGTGACAGAAGTCTTGCGGGTTGCAGTAAAGAAGTAGCAACGTTCTGCATCGCCAGAGAAGAACTCTGTAGGAGCAAAGAAGTTACGCTTTACAGAATTGTGTGCCTCATCAAAGTAAATGGTGTTCACTTCGATGTCTGCTTGACGCAAACGATCAAGAGAATTGTAGGTCGTGAAGATAATGCAAGCATCACCAGCCGTGCGGGCAACATTAGCAAACATATGAATTTGCTTGGGGTTGGTGCTGCTGAAGTGAGAAGTTTCACCACTGTGAGCGTGCATTACGTGCACATTCTTGGTGTCGATAACCTCAAGAAATTCGCTACAGAGTTGCTCTGCAAGCAAAATACGAGGGCAAACAACAACAATGGTGGTGGCACCAATGTTGTCAATCTGTGCCTTAGCATCAGTAATCATTGTGAGAGTCTTGCCTGCACCAGTAGGCATAATCAACTGCCCCTTCATATGGGCAACCATTGCATCAACACCGCGTTGCTGATGTGGGCGAAGAAGTGGAATCATTTAATCAATCGCTTATACTATAGGGACACTTTAAGTGGCTCAGTAATCCTAACACACCCAATTAAATGTGTAAATGTAGGATGAGTCCTAAAATATGAAAGGAAGGCATTGTAGCGCCTTCCAGATGACTCTCAAACAGCAAGTGCGCTGCTGGGAATCTCAACAACCTCAGGCAGCGGTTTTCTATCATCAAACTGGTGCATATCATAACATACCCATTCACCATTGCGGAAGACATATGCAAACTCTTCGCTGTTATCGGGCAGCAAATACTCTGCAAGGTCAGCATCAAGGCGTGGAGGAGTATCTGATGCCCGTTGAGAATAATACTCAGGAGCATATTGACCCACAGGAAGTTTACCCTCCCAAGTGCGATTAGACCAGCAAGAACTCATATCACCACCGTCAATCAGTTCGGATACTTTATCCTTAGTGTTGTAGTGTGTGATGAGAATACGACCCAACCACTCAGGATAACCATCATAGTGGTGATAAGCAGAAAGAATAGAACCGTCTTTGAGTTCGATACCAATGCGGGAGCGGGTTGCCATTGTTTTGTGTGTGATTATACTATAAGGACAGTTTAAGTGGCTCAGTTGTTATCAACCACCGAACAGTTCATCGAAGAGATCGTCGCCCATCTGATCCATTTCCAGTTTGCGATCCATTGCATTTCGCATTTCAATCAGAGCAATCTGCTTTGCTTTTAGTTTATCCATTTCAACATTCAAGGCGTGCAGTTTGTTGTTAATCTCAATGCGATCCAATCCATCAACAGTGGTAACAGTGATGGGAAATCCTTGGGAGATGATAGTTTTTTCAGAGATGATCATTAAGTGTTCCGTATCTACTACTGGGACACTTTAAGTGGCTCAGTTTCAGCTCTCGTCGCCAGATGATGTGTACTTGTTCTTCAGTTCACTCTCTTTCTTTTTGCCTGTTGATTGAAGAACCAAATCTCTCAGTTTTCTTCTACCTTCTCTCTTAATTCTTCTCTTCTCATCTCTAGTATATTCACCTTTTGTCATCTTTACCTGCTTCTCTCTTTCAGGAGCTGGTTTCTTCTTAGAAAGGAGTTTACTTCCTTCTTTATCTAAATCGCGTGATTTTGGTTTTGAAGAAGTTGATGCAGTTCCTCCAGATGCCTTTTCCGCTGCTCTTTTTCTTGCTGCAGCTCTTCTTTCTGCCTTTACTTTATCTGCATATGATTGCTTAACCTCAGCAGAACCTCTTTCCTGTGTTGGTTGTTGCTGTCTTTCAGAACTTGATCTTTGGGTTCCAATATCTTTGCGGTCACTATATCTTTTTGCTGGTTCCGTTTTACCACCACCAACTCTCTTTCTTCTTCTAGTTTCTGCATCAGACAGTCTCCTGTCAGATCCTACTCTTCCACCTTCCCCAGTTTTTCTAATTTGGGAAGAACCCATTACATCAGCATCATATGCTTCGGCACAAAATTGAGAGAAGGTCTTCATCAGAATAAGAGAGATTTCTTATTATTTATAAATCCTAATTCATCACAAGCAAAAAAGAGAGGGACTGTGGACAGCCCCTCAACTGGTTCAATCTTCAGTTTTCTTTTCTTTCCTCGGACTTGCAACAAGTCCCTCATCATAAAAATACTTAACTCGTTCACGTCGTGCTACAACAAGCATATCATATTGCTCTTGTTGTTCTTTAGTGTACTTGAAATTTTGTTTCCTCCAAGCATCACGAAGTTCAAACATGTGAGGCAGAACATTAACAGTGTCGGTCATTGTTGTTTGGTGATTGTAATACTAGAACAGTTTAAGTGGCTCAGTTATCTTCTTTGTTGGTATTCACTCGAACATTGTAAGGACTGCGCCAGTATGAACGGAAGCAAGTAACAACAATGAGAAGCGTTGAAAGAACACCAACAAAACCAAGGATGGTGGTAGCATCGCCATTAAAGTTCAGAGTGTCAGGAGTCATTTTGCGTAGATACAGTTAGGGTTAGAAATTTGTTCGGCACAGATTTTATCATATGCCTCAAGCATTTTACTATCTCGGTTTGCAAGAAAGGCATTATACATCAGAATGCCTATGAATGCAAGAAAGATGTAGGAGGTTTTCATTTGAGTTCGATACGATCAAAGAGAACCATTGCAAGGTCGAAATAGAGATCATCGTCCATTTCACCCATCGTAGCATCAAGTGCCTCACACACTAGTTGTTGCATCATAGAGGCATAGGTCTCATTTGCATAGATGTGTTCCAAAACATCATTCTTCAGAGCATCAGCAATGTTAGAAACTGTTTGATTGGAGAGTGGCATTTTAGTAATCGTAGTTTCCGTTGATGTAATCATTCAGATTGAAATTGCTAGCATCTTCATAGAGTTCGGCAAAATCATCATCGGAGATGTAATCAAAGTTTTCAAGCTCTTCAATTTGAATGTCGTCGAAAGGATTCATAGTTTCGTTTGTTCCTTACACTGTTGGTACACTTTAAGTGGCTCAGTTTACCTTATCGTAGACTGATTCCCTAGACTTAACAAATTTTAAGTCTTTCCATGATTGATTGTAACAGAGAATCAGGGTTCTTTCATTTCGATGTAATCCTGAATGTACTAGATCTTCTTCAGGTTTTGGTTTTACATTGATTTCAATGGTGAGATAATCTTTACATTTGAAGTAAATCCATCCTTCAATGTCAACACCAACACTCTGTTTCCACAGAACATAGTCATTTACTTTTGGTTCATACATATGCAAGTTCAAGTGGAGTTAGTTTTGGTTTCATAGCTGAGTATGGAGAAGTATTCCCAAACTCTACCGAATCTCCGCACTTGGAGGAGTTAATAGGGGCGTGATAGGATTCGGTTTTGGTGTTGAAGAATCCCCAAATACTTCGCGCACTAGCACCATCGTTGTAAACAAATTTATAATGATTGCGAATCCAAATAGCAATGATGTTGCGTTTAAATTCTTCAACTTCATAACTGTAACCCTCTGGTGCTGTGTGTTTGAATGATTCAGGTAAGGAAAGAATCAACGATTCCGATTTCTTCGTTCGCTTCATTACTTAATTCCAAACGTGTTGCTCGATAAACATTTTCCTGAATCCGATCATCATAAGAACTCTCACATTCATCACGCCAATCAATCAAAACATCGTGACATTGATTGTCATTCTCAGCAACAACTGCAATCAATCCTCCATACTCAGAACTTGGAAAAGGAACCCAGTAATTAACAAGATACAAATACTTTTGTGCCATTATCGAATAAAAATTACTTAGTGATTATATCAGAGATTGTAAAATTCTTCAAGATAATAGGGTTCAGAGACTTGTAGTTTTGAAGCTTCTTCTTCAATCATTTTCCAAAATTCAATTTCGGAATCTGTCGGTTGTTCTTTGTTCAAATTTTCTTTCATCATTTGGTCTAATTTTCTTAAAATAAAAACCTAGGATTAGTGACGTTACTGACACAATTCCTAGGTATATCATGCAAGCAAGAAGAATGCTCATTGAACTCTACACAATTAGGACACTTTAAGTGGCTCAGTCATCATAAACTCTACATTCAAGTGCATCGGGGTTTGCATCACAATAAAGTTCTAATGGAGTTGGATCGTGGTCATCATTTGGATGATTCTTTTTGTATTCTTTAAGAGCTTCTAATTCCTCTTCAGTATGCCTGCGAGACTGTGCAGAAATCATTGGATTGTCAAGGATAGATTGATCCTTTTCAATATGTTTGTCGATGTTTTCCATTTGTCTTTTTGTTTCTTATATTTATTTTTAATTAACCACCTTTTTCTTTCATACTTCGCACCAAATACTCAGTAAACCTTTCCATTCGTGAAGGGCAAACTGCCTGAGGATATTGATTGATTGCATCCTTAAGTGCAACCAATTCATTCCACTCTTCTTCTGATAATTTTGTTTTGCCGCTAGGAGGAGTAATTGTCATGGTTGTGTCAGAATACCCTAACATTCTATCAGTATTTAATGCAGAACTTAGCATTCTTAATGTTTTCTTTGGGATTGGTTAAAATATCTTAATCAGTAAAGAATGGTCCAAAGTTTCCACTGCTGCCTGGTTTTCTGTCTTCAAGCATATCTAAAATGTTTTCAAACTTTTTCAGTTTTTCAATATCATAAAGAACCTTTGAGATTTGTTGAATCACCAAAGGTTTTTCATTTGTTGCAGCTGATTTGATTGCAGACCTGAGTGCAGATTCTGCATCAAGTAAATGGTCAAGTGTATTCTTTGAGAGTGTCATTAACTTTCAGTTTTCTCTTTGTTTAGTTCTACATTGTGCCAATAGATCTCAAGTGCTTTCACAGATTCGGGAGTTTCTTCCCATTCCCAAGTGTCACCTTTGGTACTTACATATGTACGTGTTGCCATACTATTCCTCCAAAATTAAATTATAAAACAAAATAAGAAAAAAGTCAAATTATACAGTAACTGCATATTTTACAACCTTTATTTCTGCTGATGTTGCATTTGCCATATCAACTTGTAAAAGTAAATTTGACCCACTTATTGTTGTTGAGAATGTGGCAAGATAGTTATTGGTTGCAACAGATCCACTCTCAACCAAACTTGCAGTAGAATCATTGTGAATGACTAACAAATCCGTACATTGATAATCATTTCCTTGTGATATTTGAACTTGGTATCTAGCAGATCTATATGTTGATATTGGGAATGAATCTATTGTGGATGTGGTAAGAGTCGATAATTGAGTTACTGCTGTTCCTATTCCAAGAATGTCAGAAAGATTCATAGAACCACCAGCAACGGTGGCATATCCAACATCATCGACAAAGGCACTTAACCCCGTTGGTGCATTTGTCAAATCAGTATAGTCACCAGAGAATGTGGATATAGAAACTAAGTTGTTTACATATCCTTCTGTTGCATAACCAACCACAATACTAGATGTTACAAATCCTACGTCATTTGAGAAAGAACTTAATGCCGTTGGAGTATTCGTTAAGTCTCCATAGTCTCCCGAGAATGTGGATATAGAAACTAAGTTGTTTACATATCCTTCTGTTGCATATCCTGTAACTACACTAGAAGTTACAAAACCAACATCATTACTAAATGAACTTAATGAAGTTGGTGTGTTTACAAGGTCGTTATAGTCACCCGAGAATGTAGATATGGAAACTAAGTTGTTTACATATCCTTCTGTTGCATATCCTACAACAATACTAGAAGTTACAAATCCTACATCATTACTAAATGAACTTAATCCTACTGGTGTGTTGGTAAGATCGTTGTAGTTTCCGGAGAATGTAGATACTGCAACGTGCTGTAAAACGTAACCTTCTGTTGCGTGACCAACAAGAGATGCAGCAGTAATAAATCCCAAATCATTTGAGAAAGAACTTAATCCTACTGGTGTGTTGGTAAGATCATTGTAGTTTCCAGAGAATGTAGATATGGAAACAAGATTGTTTACATAAGTTTCGGTGACATATCCAACCAAATTGGGTGGAGTGTAAGTGAAAACACCAGTGGTATCATCATAAGAAAGATTTGCTGTTCCTGGAGAACCTACTGTTACAGAAAAAGCATCAAGATCAGCACCACCGCCTCCACCACCACCTACAACAGTTTCAAATACAAACTTACGTGAAGGATGATCATATTTCAGAAACTTACCATTATACGCAGATGGATTTGTTGCAATACCAACAACATCATCCAGATATTTAAGTTGTGTTTCTCCGCCACCACCAAGAGTAGACAACTGATGTTGAATTCTATTGATAAATGTTCTGTAATGTTCTTGAAGTTGTTTAAACGTAACAAAATTCTGATCCAATGGGGTCAAAGGATCTTTATTGTCAGTTTGTGGAGGTTCTGTAATAGTTTCTTGAAGATATTCTTTTTGAGACTCATTAAAGTGCTCAAAGATTTCTTCCAAATGCTTAATCTTATCATTTAAAAGTGCATTACTTTTCTGATAATTTTCATAGAGTTTTTCCAACTCTTTCTTATCAGTTTTCTTTGCAGAAATTACTTTCTTAGATAGACTATCAAAGTTACTCTTTAATGATTCTATTTCCTCATCATAGCATTTTACCTCAGGCAATACCTGCAGTTCCGGAATTGAATTCTTAATCTCAACAATCTTTTGACTGATGATATTAAGTTCTTCATCATAATACTTTGGTTCGGGAAGAAGATTGATAGATTCCTTTAATTCGCCAATCTTACTCTCAATCTCAACAATTTGATCATCATAATACCTAACTTCCGGAAACTCAGGAATTGTTGGAATACTTGAGTTTACTTGATCTATCTTCTCATGGAGATGAATTATATTTTCATCATAATACTTAATCTCAGGAACTACAGGAATTGAAGCATTAACTTCCGCAAGTCTTTGCTCAATCTTACTAATCTGCTCATCATAACACTTTACTTCAGGAAGACTCTCAATCTGATTCTTAATAGAATCAATTGTAGTCAGAAGTTCTTCAAGCTCTCTATCATAATATTTGATTTCAGGAACTACTGGAATTGAATTCTTAACTTCTACAATTACATTTCTAAGTTGATCTAAATCCTCATCATAAAGGATTGGTTCAGGTATCTTTGGAATTTCAGACCTGATACCGTCAATCTCTTCTCTTAAGATAAAAAGATTTTTGTAGATGTAAGTTGCATCAAATTTATCTTCTTTAATTCTATCAATATAAGATTTTAATTCATCAATTTTACTATCGTATTTTGCAGTACTTACAATATTTTCTCTTATTTGATCTATGTTACTTGATATATTATAGACCAATTCTTCTATATTTTTCTTCTCAGGTTCTTCTTTAATATAGTCGTCTTCTAAAACTACTTCTACTTCTTTCGCAATTTTTATATCATTGAATAAAAGTTTTGGACTTAATAATTTTTTATTATTTGCATTATTATCTTCAATTATTTTTTGGCATTCTAATTCATCCAAAAGATCTAATCTTTTTTCTTCAAATAATTCTTTTGGAGATTTTATTTTTTTAGACATAAATTCTGCGTCAGATCTTTTTTCCATCATTTTGATTTTAAATATTTATTATGAAGGAAGAGTCGCAGATCCATTTACTATTGCATTTCCCTCAAATCTTTTGGTTCTTTTTCCTGCTGGGGAAATTAAAAATATATCATAATAGTATCTACCAGGATCTAAGTTTTTTGTGACAGAAGATCCCAGAGATACTGTTGTAATACCAAGTGTGGTATCTATTGTTGGATTTAAATTGTAAGAAGTAGTAGCACCAGGATGCTTTTTCAGATTCGATTCAACAGTATAAGATGCAAGACTTGGGATACTATTATCGGGATTCAGAATCTTAAAAGTAGAATCAAAATCCTCTCCCTGCTCAATTACAATATTAACTGCTAAAGTTGACATCTCTCGTAACTACTATCCTAATCATATTTAGTTTATGATTCTTACAACTTACCACCAACAGTTCCTTCATGAGTGACTGAATCTCCCCAACCGTCTTGTCGCATTTTTAAAAAAAATCTTGTGGCGCTCACGCAGTTTTTCTCAGTAAGTGATGTAAGAATACATTTACCATCTTTGTCATAAGAGTTCCACATTTTCCAACGTGATTGCTCCACATAGAAAGCACCATCATCATAAAATTGTTTTTCTTCGGGCATTTTGATAGTTTGAGAGTTGACGTTTAACTTCGACTTCGATACTTACAAGTTTATTGTGAAGAAATTGTTCGTACTCATTTCCTTCAAATAAATTGCAAAGATTATTCACCTGAACAAGAGCAAGGTGAAGTTTCATTTCATCGGTCATTTTTTACCCATGCCCTTTCTCTTTCTTCCAGAAGTCTTGTCATTGCTGCTAGTGTTTCGAGTGGAATCCATGCGGGTTCCTCTTTTGCGAACTGGACTTGAACTTCTGTTACTTTTCGGTTGAGACTTTTGCTCCAGGTTTCTCTTGTGAGTTTTACGTGTGCGATTGGGTTTTCCATTTTTATAATCAAGTTTAATTTCTTTTGGTTTAAGTTTGTGTCTGTCTATGTATTTGTCAAGATGTTCCTGACATGAAAACCAACAGACTTTACCATCATCTTTGTGCTCCAATCGGAACCCAAAGGTTTCATAAGGAAACAAATTAACCTCTTTCATTTATGCTCCCAAAAATCATCCCAATCTTTCTTGGTAGATGCAATATCAATTTTAGCACGTTGATTGTAGTATTCTGCTTCACGCAGATTATAATCACGACACTTTTCTTTTTCCTGATCTGATGCTGCTTTATCGCACATTGCATTCAGTTCTTCTTCTGTATAATTTGTATTAAACTGAATAATACTTCTATCAGAAAGACTAAAATCACCAACTGGACTTGGAGTATCTCCAGTAATCAATGACATTGCCAGATTTACCTTTTCTAATTTCTTGTGATGATACTCCTTCCAGTCTTTCAAAGCATCCATTAGATCTGTGAAGAATGTCACACTCGAATAGTTATCATCATCAAGATACTCTCCAACTATATCAAAAAGACGACACTTCATGTTTTGATGAAGCAAGTCAACTGTTTTTGAATCAATTTCCTTTGTCATTGAGTTTCTCCTCAAGTTCTTCAATTCTAACATAAAGATCTTCGATTAGTGAAGTGAGATTGTAAAAGTTGACTTTTCCAAACTCATAGTATCCATTGTCTGCTGTAATTTCACCGAAGATTTCTCTCCATTTATGTGTTCTTTCAGTCATCACAAGTGTCCATAGTTTTGTTGGTAATAAAGGAATCTTTGCATTGATGGTCTAATACCTAAACTCTCACAACATCTCAAATAAGAGATGAATTCATACCAAGGTGCTGTAGGATCAGTGTCCGCCATATCTACACCTCATTGTGTGAAGATACTTAAGAACTTCTTCTCGAACTTCCATCAGTTCATTGTAACACTTTTGATTGTGTGCACATTGGCGAAGTGATGAATCTGGTTTGTGAACAGATTCGATAAAGATGTCAAGTCCCCTCAACATCTTATCTTCTTTAGATTCACCGTCAGGAATACTGTTCTGGTCTTTCATTTGGATTCTAGTTCAATGGGACAATCTGAGTATTCCTTGAGAGTTTGTAGAATCTCTTGCTTTTCTGATTGGGTGATAGAATTGTTATCAAACATTCTGTTTGCAATTCTATTGAAATCGGAGCAAGAAAGTTCTAGAGACAGCATTAACTCTAACATGGCAATCCTCCAGGATTACATCTATTTAACAACCTCCCAATGGTCATCAGATCCCTCACTCATCCAGAACCAGTATTTGCCACTGATAGATGCAAGAAACATCTTCCCATCTTTACGATTCTCCACTCTACATGTATGAAGGCTATTCATCATGTTAGCAAAACGATTTTTTGCCTTTGATGACTTCGGTTTGACGCAAATTAGATCAGTTTTCATTTGGGTGGTGGAATCTAATACTAGAACAGTTTAAGTGGCTCAGATAAAAAAAGAGACCCGAAAGTCTCATTTCTTCACAATTTATCCAGAGGAATCAAACGATTCATAGAGCGAAGTTCTTTGTGCTTCTCATCATCAGCAAACTGGGGAATTGCGCCAATGATAGTGAAAGGACGCTCGGAAGGGAGAGCAATTTGAATTCCTGCCAACTGACTATTGATCAATTTAATAGTTTGAGCATAGAACATCTCAAGATCATTGGTAAAGTTCTTTACTTCTTCACGCAACTTGTCAGCAGTTTTTTCAGTACAGTAAAGAACAATATGAGTGTGATGACCCTGAGTAGTATTTGCAAGAATTTGGTCAACCCAGCAGCGCCGAGCATTAGTCTTACCAGTAGAATAAAGAACCAACTGATTCTCATTCAAAGGATTGGGGGTGTCTGGAAGAGAAATTCCCAGAGATTTGACTTCTTTACAATCTTCAAGGTACTCAATCCACTCAGAACGAGTCTTATCAATAATAATTGGGTCACCATCTGGTGTAGACTCTTTAAGAATACGATTAGAAATCTTTGTAATTGTACCCGCAATATTACTATAGAAACTTTCAATTCCAACTTCAGTATAAAGCCAGGTATCAATAGATGCCTGATCGCAGTTAAGAAGTCCTTTGCTAACCATTGCACAACCAGCAGTCACAAAGTCGTTCATATTTGCACGACGAGCAACCAAGTGATTGTTGGCAATCAGACCATTAACAATATCAGATGCTTCTTCGTTGACTTCTTCATCATATGAGAAGATAGCAACAAGAATATATTTCCAACCCGCAACAAGTGCTGCACGAATACGGGTACGACCATCTTTAATTTTTCCTTTAGTAGAGACGATTGGTGGGAATGGATTATAATCCCAACCGTGCTCTTCATAACTATATGCAATATCATCAGTAGCATCATCCTTATTCTGCTCACTGCGAACTGCAACGTTATTCAATTCATCATCATAAAGTTTGTAACCAGAAATATCAATCTTGGCAAATTTTACAAACTTTCCATATTTTTGCTTGGCATTTAGTTGTTCTTTAGACCAACGACCCTCATATTGCTTAGGATCAAGGTCTGCGCAAGTAACCTTACCGAATCCAACTCCAGCAGTAGACATAATAATTTGCTCCAATAGCATTTTGTAAAGGATGTAAGAGAGGAAACTGCCAGAGGCATCTCCCTCACATCACTAGAACATTTTAAGGGGCTCAGTGAGATTTGTCAAGCATGTATGATTTCATCTGTTAACAAACGCTCACCTAATACTCTCTTCATTAACTCCAAGGATATTTGTTGAGGACGTTCTTTCCATCCATACCAACGACTCTTCTTTCCTTGTTCATGTGGTGGTAATTTTCCTACGGAAAAGTACTGCTCCGCAGTACAGTCATAAATTTTATCTCCATTCTGTACCCACCAGTGCTTTTCTCCTCTATAATCTTCAGCACTCATTGGGTATAGTAAATCAGTATTCATCAGATAAACTAATGCTTGACTTGAATGATAGCAGTGACCATAACAACGATTAAACTTTATATCATCAGGATACATTAAAGACTTTCTACCTTTAAGTAAATCTGGTGATAGATTCTTGCGAATCAAACCTATCACCAAACACATATTCTTTTCGGTATATTCAAAGGGTTCAAAAGTCAATCTTCGAGTCTGAAATATCTCCTTATCTTTATATCTGTGTCTCTCTATAATCTTCATATAATCTTAGCTATAATTAACCTGAACCCTAACAAAGGTATTCTACAGAGAAATTAGATGCTTGTCAAGCCATTGATTTTGATGTAGAATGTTGTTACGGATTTATCAGGCAGCAAAGATGTTTACGAATTCTTCTGGAAGATTGTATTATTCTCAATTTAGTAAGAATCTTTGTTTACAATATATTCTATAAAAATTTAAAGAATGTTATGAATTTCTGAAATTCCTTCATTTCTTTTTGCTTCTGCTTCAATTCTTTTTGCTTCTGCAGTAGATTCATCTCCAGAAAATTCTGCTTGGAAAGATTCTTCGATAAGAGAATCATGCTGATCAAAATAAGTCTTTATACTAGAAAATTGGTCAAATGTAATTTTTTGAACTGCTTTTTTTCCACTATTTCCATCAATGATATCTGTAATAGTTACATTATCAGGAACTTCGGATAAACAAATATCAATTCCACTAGAGTCCTGTGCCCAAATTTTTACATCTAGACCTGGATATTCTAATACGGGATGTGTTTTTGCTTTTGCGCTATTTGTTTCGCAAAGGTAGTTTCTAGAATCGCATTCTACCCAGTAGTGCTTAATGTATTGCATTTTTTTCCAGTATTTTTTAAATATTTATATTACATTGATTCCATATTTATGCGACAATTCCTTGTTTATATCATCCATAGAAACAAAACCCTTTATCGTAGACCAAGTTACTATAGAATATCTTTTTCCTCTCGTAACTGGTTCTACTCCATGAACGTAAAAATGATTTGATGGGAAACATACCATCATTCCCGGTTCGGGTCTTATTCTAATTTTTAATTCCGGAAACACAAAATCTCCACCTTCAAAATTGTCATTTAGGAAAAATACGGTAGATATATCTCTATCTGTACTTTTTTTCCATATTTTTTCTCCTGTGGGGGATACCCAAATACTTTCACCATCCACATGAGGTTTATAATGTCCACCAATACCATATGAAAGTATTTGAGGAAATTCACTAGAATCAATCTCAATATCATAGAATGGATTTATAATTTGACTTACGCACTTTTTCAGTAGGTCTTCAATTTTTAGATACAAATTTCCTATTGGAACAATTTGAGTATCTCTGGTATTTTTATTTACGGACCAAGATATTTTTCCTGTTCTATTTGTTTCATGTGGATCAAAAATAGAAAGATCTTCTGATGCTGAAGATTCTATGTGTTGTATAAGTTCTTGTAGTCCTTCTTTGTTAATCGCATTTGGTCTAATAAGAACATAAGATAAAGGATTTTCAATCATATTTTTTTTTGTTGTTGCATTATTTAGATTATGTAATTGAGATTGATGATATTACAAATAAACTGGTGTTGGTGAAATTGTTGTTGACGGAAGACTAGCACTTGATGCAGCAAGATAATATCGTCCTATACTTAAATCTGCACCAGGAGCTGCTGCTGTGGTATCAGTGGAATAAGTGACCTTATCCATTGTTGCTCTGGGAGCAGGGACTCTACCACCACCAAAGTAACCATTAGTATTATTACCTGTTGCAGCAAGAGCACGCCGTGCTAAACTTAAATCTGCACCAGGAACTGCTGCTGCGGTATCAGTGGAATAAGTGACCTTATCCATTGTTGCTACTGGACCAGGATTACCACCACCAAAGTAACCATTAGTACTATTACCTGTTGCAGCAAGAAAATAACGTCCTGAACGTAAATTCGCACCAGGAGCTGCTGCTGTGGTATCAGTGGAATAAGTGACCTTTTCCATTGTTGATCTTGAAGGCTGCCCACCACCAAAGTAACCATTAGTATTATTACCTGTTGCAGCAAGAGCATATCTTGCTACAGTTAAATTGGCATTAGTGGGTGATGATATTGTATCTGTGGAATAAGTGACCTTATCCATTGTTGACTTTGAACCAGGATTACCACCACCAAAGTAACCATTAGTACTATTACCTGTTGCAGCAAGCCAATAGCGTGCTACACTTAAATCCGCACCAGGAACTGCTGCTGTGGTATCTGTTGAATAAGTGACCTTATCCATTGTTGCTGTGGTAGGATTACCACCACCAAAGTAACCATTAGTAATATTACCTGTTCCAGCAAGACCATATCTTGCTACACTTAAATTTGCACCAGGAACTGCTGCTGTGGTATCTGTGGAATAAGTGACCTTATCCATTGTTGCTACTGGACCAGTACTACCACCACCAAAGTAACCAGTGTTTGGTGCTGGTGAAATAGAGTCAAAAGTAGAAGATGTTGGAGTTGGTGCTGGAGGTTCTATTACAGGAAGTCCATTTGCCCTAGCACTTGATGCAGCAAGACGATATCGTGCTGAACTTAAATTGGCATTAGGAACTGCTGCTGTGGTATCAGTGGAATAAGTGACCTTATCCATTGTTGCTGTGAGAGGAAAACCGCCACCAAAGTAACCATTAGTACTATTGCCTGTTGCGGCAAGAGCATAGCGTGCTGAACTTAAATTGGCACTAGGAGCTGCTGCTGTGGTATCTGTCGAATAAGTGACCTTATCAATTGTTGCTGTGACAGTAGGGATTCTACCACCACCAAAGTAACCATTGGTACTATTGCCTGTTGCAGCATGACGATATCGTACTACACTTAAATCTGCACCAGGAACTGCTGCTGTGGTATCTGTTGAATAAGTGACCTTATCCATTGTTGCTACTGGACCAGGATTACCACCACCAAAGTAACCATTGGTACTATTGCCTGTTGCAGCAAGACGATATCGTGCTGAACTTAAATTGGCACTAGGAGCTGCTGCTGTGGTATCTGTTGAATAAGTGACCTTATCCATTGTTGCTACTGGACCAGGATTACCACCACCAAAGTAACCATTGGTACTATTGCCTGTTGCAGCAAGAGCATAGCGTGCTAAACTTAAATCTGCACCAGGAACTGCTGCTGTGGTATCAGTGGAATAAGTGACCTTATCCATTGTTGACTTTGAACCAGGATCACCACCACCAAAGTAACCATTGGTACTATTACCTGTTGCAGCAAGAGCACGCCGTGCTACACTTAAATCTGCACCAGGAACTGCTGCTGTGGTATCTGTTGAATAAGTGACCTTATCCATTGTTGCTGTGGTAGGAGCACCACCACCAAAGTAACCAGTGTTTGGTGTAGGAAGAGTACCATCAGAAAATCTAGTTGCTGGAGGTTCTATTACAGGAAGACCATTTGCCCTAGCACTTGATGCAGCAAGAGCATATCTTGCTACACTTAAATCTGCACTAGAAGGAAGTGCTCCTGTGGTATCTGTTGAATAAGTGACCTTATCCATTGTTGCTGTGGTAGGAAAACCGCCACCAAAGTAACCATTGGTACTATTACCTGTTGCAGAAACATAATATCTTGCTACACTTAAATTTGCACTAGAAGGAAGTGCTCCTGTGGTATCAGTGGAATAAGTGACCTTATCTACTAATTGTGAGCTAGGAATACCACCACCAAAGTAACCGTTGGTACTGTTGCCTGTTGCAGCAAGAGCATAGTGTGCTACACTTAAATCTGCACCAGGAACTGCTGCTGTGGTATCAGTGGAATAAGTGACCTTATCCATTGTTGCTGTGGTAGGAGTACCACCACCAAAGTAACCATTGGTACTGTTACCTGTAGCAGCAAGATATCTACGTGCTGCACTTAAATTGGCATTAGGAACTGCTGCTGTGGTATCAGTGGAATAAGTGACCTTATCCATTGTTGATACCCCACCAGGACCACCACCACCAAAGTAACCATTGGTACTATTACCTGTTGCAGCAACACCAAAACGTGCTAAACTTAAATCTGCACCAGGAACTGCTGCTGTTGTATCGGTGGAATAAGTGACCTTATCCATTGTTGATTTTGGACCAGGATTACCACCACCAAAGTAACCGTTGGTACCATTACCTGTTGCAGCAAGAGCTAAACGTGCTAAACTTAAATTGGCACCAGGAACTGCTGCTGTGGTATCTGTTGAATAAGTGACCTTATCCATTATTGATGTGGCAGGAACACCACCACCAAAGTAACCAGTGTTTGGAGAACTTGGGGAAGGTACTATCCAAACTTCATCCAGAGGAACCCATTGATTGGAAAATTTAAATTTAAATGCTTCTTTAAGGGAAAATATTCCTCTGATGTTGGGCATGACTTAAAAATATATTTTTTATAATCTTAATATCACTATTTAGATTATGTAATTGTGATTTGTGATATTACAAATAAACTGGTGCTGGTGAACTTGTTACTGGAAGACCATTTGCCCTAGCACTTGATGCAGCAAGACCATAACGTGCTAAACTTAAATCTGCACCAGGAACTGCTGCTGTGGTATCAGTGGAATAAGTGACCTTATCCATTGTTGCTAATGGGCCAGTAAGACCACCACCAAAGTAACCATTAGTACTGTTTCCTGTTGCAGCAAAAACCCAACGTGCTACACTTAAATCTGCACCAGGAGCTGCTGCTGTTGTATCAGTGGAATAAGTGACCTTATCCATTGTTGCTACTGGACCAGGAATACCACCACCAAAGTAACCGTTGGTACTATTGCCTGTTGCAGCAAGATAAAATCTTGCTACACTTAAATTGGCACTAGGAGCTGCTGCTGTGGTATCAGTGGAATAAGTGACCTTATCCATTATTGCTGTGGTAGGAGAACCACCACCAAAGTAACCGTTGGTACTATTGCCTGTTGCAGCAAGATAAAATCTTGCTACACTTAAATTGGCACTAGAAGGAAGTGCTCCTGTGGTATCTGTCGAATAAGTGACCTTATCCATTATTGCTGTGTTAGGAGAACCACCACCAAAGTAACCATTGGTACTATTACCTGTTGCAGCAAGATAAAAGCGTGCTACACTTAAATCTGCACTAGGAACTGCTGCTGTGGTATCTGTTGAATAAGTGACCTTATCCATTGTTGCTGTGATAGGAGAAGCACCACCACCAAAGTAACCATTGGTACTATTACCTGTTGCTGCGACGCCATAACGTGCTGCACTTAAATTGGCACCAGGAGCTGCTGCTGTTGTATCAGTGGAATAAGTGACCTTATCCATTGTTGCTACTGGACCAGGAACACCACCACCAAAGTAACCAGTGTTTGGTGATTGAGCAGAAAAAGTAGAAGATGTTGGAGTTGGTGCTGGAGGTTCTATTACAGGAAGTCCATTTGCCCTAGCACTTGATGCGCCAAGATTTGCGCGGCCAAGACTTAAATTGGCACTAGAAGGAAGTGCTCCTGTGGTATCTGTTGAATAAGTGACCTTATCCGTTGCTGCTGTGGTAGGCTGCCCACCACCAAAGTAACCATTGGTACTGTTACCTGTTGCAGCAGGATAAGAACGTGCTACACTTAAATCTGCACCAGGAACTGCTGCTCTGGTATCAGTGGAATAAGTGACCTTATCCATTGTTGCTGTGGTAGGAAGACCCCCACCAAAGTAACCATTGGTACTATTACCTGTTGCAGCAAGTACACGACGTGCTACACTTAAATCTGCACCAGGAACTGCTGCTGTGGTATCTGTCGAATAAGTGACCTTATCCATTGTTGTTACGTCATTGGAAGAAGACCTACCACCACCAAAGTAACCATTAGTACTATTACCTGTTGCAGCAACACCAAAACGTGCTACACTTAAATCTGCACCAGGAACTGCTGCTGTGGTATCAGTGGAATAAGTGACCTTATCCATTGTTGATACTGCAGGAAAATCGCCACCACCAAAGTAACCATTGGTACTGTTTCCTGTTGCAGCAACACCATATTTTGCTCCACTTAAATTGGCACTAGAAGGAAGTGCTGCTGTGGTATCAGTGGAATAAGTGATTTTTTCGATTGATGAAAAACCACTACCACCACCAAAGTAACCATCAGCACCATTACCTGTTGCAGTAAGACCATTACGTCCTACACTTAAATATGCATTAGGAACTGCTCCTGTGGTATCGTTGGAATAAGTGATCTTATCCACTGTTGTTTTTGGACCAAAGATATCACCACTACCAAAGTAACCAGTGTTTGGAGTTGAAAAAATTCCATCAGAAAATCTATTTGGAGGCAAACTTAAAGGTTCTGAAGAAAATGTTCCTGTTGGAAGTCCATTTGCCCTAGCACTTGATGCAGCAAGAAAACCGCGTGCTACACTTAAATCTGCACCAGGAACTGCTGCTGTGGTATCTGTTGAATAAGTGACCTTATCCATTGTTGCTGTGAGAGGAAAACCACCACCACCAAAGTAACCATTGGTACTGTTGCCTGTTGCGCCATAACCATAACGCTCTAAACTTAAATTTGCACTAGAAGGAAGTGCTCCTGTGGTATCAGTGGAATAAGTGACCTTATCCATTATTGATGCTGATGGACCAGTACCAGCACCAAAGTAACCATTAGTACTATTACCTGTTGCAGCAAGACTATGTCGTGCTAGACTTAAATCTGCACCAGGAACTGCTGCTGTGGTATCTGTTGAATAAGTGACCTTATCCATTGTTGACCTTGAACCCGGAAGACCACCACCAAAGTAACCATTAGTACTATTACCTGTTGCAGCAAGATTAAAACGTGCCAAACTTAAATCTGCACCAGGAACTGCTGCTGTGGTATCAGTGGAATAAGTGACCTTATCCATTGTTGCTGTGGTAGAAGGGAGTCTACCACCACCAAAGTAACCATTGGTACTATTACCTGTTGCGCCATGACTAAAACGTACTGCAGTTAAATTTGCACTAGGTGATCTTAATGTGGTCTCTGTCACATAATTTACCTTATCCATTATTGATACCGCAGAAGGAGTGCCACCCCCACCAAAGTAACCATTATTATTATTTCCTGTAGCGGCAATATATCTACGACCACCAGTTAAATTTGCACCAGGAACTGCTACTGTGGTATCTGTTGAATAAGTGACCTTATCCATTGTTGCAGTTACGGCGGGAGTAATACCACCACCAAAATAACCAGTGTTTGGAGTAGAAGTCAAAAATGGTGAGGGTGATATCCAAACCTCATCCAGAGGAATACCATTATCAGTAACTTTTAAATTATATATTTTTTTAAATGTAAATATCCCTCTGGTATCAGGCATGATTTATTGATATTTTTTGATACTTAATATTATTATTTAGATTATGTAATTGTGATTTGTGATATTACAAATAAACTGGTGCTGCTAATGGAAGTCCATTTGCCCTAGCACTTGATGCGGTAACATACCTACGTTCCACGGTTAAATATGCACCAGGAACGTCTGCTGTGGTATCAGTAGAATAAGTGACCTTATCCATTGTTGATAATACTGGACTAGTTCTACCACCACCAAAGTAACCGCTGGTACTATTACCTGTTGCCCCAAGACCATTACGTGCTAAAGTTAAATTCGCACCAGGAACTGCTGCTGTGGTATCAGTGGAATAAGTGACCTTATCCATTGTTGACTTTGAACCAGGAGTACCACCACCAAAGTAACCATTGGTACTGTTACCTGTTGCAGCAGTAACCCAACGTGCTACACTTAAATTTGCACTAGAAGGAAGTGTTGATGTTGTATCGTTAGAATAAGTGACCTTATCAATTGTTACTAAGATAGGAACTCCCCCACCACCAAAATAACCATTGGTAGTGTTGCCTGTTGCAGAAATTCTATTAAATTCATTAATTAAATTGGCACTAGGAGCTGCTGCTGTGGTATCAGTGGAATAAGTGACCTTATCCATTGTTGATACTTTACCGGGAGATGAACCACCACCAAAGTAACCATTAGTACTATTACCTGTTGCGCCATGACCATATCTTGCTACACTTAAATCTGCACCAGGAACTGCTGCTGTGGTATCAGTGGAATAAGTGACCTTATCCATTGTTGCTACTGGACCAGGAAACCCACCACCAAAGTAACCATTGGTGCCGTTACCTGTAGCAGTAGTGTAACGTGCTGCACTTAAATTGGCACTAGGAGCTGCTGCTGTGGTATCTGTTGAATAAGTGACCTTATCCATTATTGCTGTAGTACCGGGAAGAAGTTCACCACCACCAAAGTAACCAGTGTTTGGTAATTGAGCAGAAACAGTAGAAGATGTTGGAGTTGGTGCTGGAGGTTCTATTACAGGAAGTCCATTTTCCCTAGCACTTGATGCAGCAAGAGCACGCCGTGCTACACTTAAATCTGCACCAGGAACTGCTGCTGTTGTATCAGTAGAATAAGTGACCTTATCCATTGTTGATACTGGAACAGAATTACCACCACCAAAGTAACCATTGGTACTATTACCTGTTGCAGCAACATAAAATCTTGCTACACTTAAATTGGCACTAGGAGCTGCTGCTGTTGTATCAGTGGAATAAGTGACCTTATCCATTATTGCTGTACTAGGATTACCACCACCAAAGTAACCGTTGGTACTATTACCTGTTGCAGCAAGACCATAACGTGCTACACTTAAATCTGCACCAGGAACTGCTGCTGTGGTATCAGTGGAATAAGTGACCTTATCCATTGTTGCGAATGGACCAGGCTGCCCACCACCAAAGTAACCATTGGTACTGTTACCTGTTGCAGCAATAAAACCGCGTGCTACACTTAAATCTGCACTAGAAGGAAGTGCTGCTGTGGTATCAGTGGAATAAGTGACCTTATCCATTGTTGCTGTGGTATCAGGGATTCTACCACCACCAAAGTAACCATTGGTACTATTGCCTGTTGCAGCATGAACATAGCGTGCTACACTTAAATCTGCACTAGGAGCTGCTGCTGTGGTATCTGTTGAATAAGTGACCTTATCCATTGTTGCTGTGATAGGAGTACCACCACCAAAGTAACCATTAGTACTATTACCTGTTGCAGCAGGATAAGCACGTGCTACACTTAAATTGGCATTAGGAACTGCTGCTGTGGTATCAGTAGAATAAGTGACCTTATCCATTGTTGCTGTGTTAGGAGCACCACCACCAAAGTAACCAGTGTTTGGTGTCGGAAGAGCACCATCAGAAAATCTAGTTGCTAGAGGTTCTATTACAGGAAGTCCATTTGCCCTAGCACTTGATGCGCCACGATATCTTTTTGCTGCACTTAATGGAGATGATGTGAGTTCTGATACGGTCTCTGTCGAGTAATTAATCTTATCTAGAGTTGCTTTGCTAGGACTACCACCAGCAAAGTATCCGTCTGTTGAGTTTCCAGATCCAGTTATTCCATCCCCGGTATCACTTAAATAGACGCTAGGAACTGCTACTGTAGTATCAGTGGAATAAGTGATCTTATCTATTGTTGATACTGTACCAGGAATATTACCACCAGCAAAGTATCCGTGTGTTGAGTTTCCTGCTGCACCAAGTCCGCGACGTGCTGAACTTACATTGCCACTAGAAGGAAGTGCTCCTGTGGTATCAGTAGAATAAGTGACCTTATCCATTGTTGCTACATAGGGGCCGGGAAGATTGTCACCACCACCAAAGTAACCGTTGGTACTATTGCCTGTTGCAGCAAGAAAATATCTTCCTTGCGTTAAATCTGCACCAGGAACTGCTGCTGTGGTATCTGTAGAATAAGTGATCTTATCCATTGTTGATTTTTGTAAACGTCCCCCACCAAAGTAACCGTTGGTACTATTGCCTGTTGCAGCAAGACCATAACGTGCTGCACTTAAATTGGCACTAGGAGCTGCTACTGTGGTATCAGTGGAATAAGTGACCTTATCCATTGTTGCTGCGGTAGGACTACCACCACCAAAGTAACCGTTGGTACCATTACCTGTTGCAGCAAGACCATAACGTGCTACACTTAAATCTGCACCAGGAACTGCTCCTGTAGTATCTGTTGAATAAGTGACCTTATCCATTGTTGATACTGTAGGAAAACCGCCACCACCAAAGTAACCAGTGTTTGGAGAACTTGGGGGAGGTACTATCCAAACTTCATCCAGAGGAACCCATTGATTGGAAAGTTTAAATTCGGATATATCTTGAAAAGAAAATATTCCTCTGGTATCAGGCATGATTTATTAATATTTTTTGATACTTAATATTATTATTTAGATTGTATGAATGCCAAATATTGCCTTTAAATATAACCATGCGATTATATCTTGCAGGAATGCAACCATACTCTTTCCACAATTCTGGATCAGAACTAAAAATATTTTTTAAACAATCTTCTTTAATCTGAAGATATTTAATTTCCTCTTGAGAAGGAAATACCTCCAAACCAGTTTGTTTATGTGAATAAAATTTAATTCCCAACTCTCCAAATGCTTCTAGGGGTAATGACATATAAATTACGGCAATCCAATCACATTTAAGATGTGCCACAACCCCAGAATTTGTGTTTTTTTCGTTTGTTGCTTCTATGACACTAATTGGACCACCTAAAATTTGAGATATTTTACCAACAGTCTCATGAGTAAGTACACATTCGTTCTCAAAAAAACCTCTATGATAGTGATATGGAATATCATAGAAGTCATCAACCACAATTATTCTTTCATTCATTCTTATTTAAATCCTTGTCCAAAGATTTTTTTATTTTCTTCCGCTGGTTTAATTGCTGCACCGTATCCCAAGTCAGTTCCGGTTAGTTTCTCATAACCTTTCAACACCTTACTTTGTAAGTCTCCAATGAATTCCATACGTCCTCTTTGATCCATAAGTTTATCCATTGGGAGATAACCTTCTTTGAGATTATTTCTTTGATCGATTATTGATGGTGCAGAAGCACGACGCATTGCTTGAATATTTGCGCCAGAAATTCCAGTTTGTGCTGCCATCAAATCATCCAATGCTTGCTCTGCAAGACGGGTATCCCAATAATTTTGATTCTCCTCTAAGAATTGCTCTCTATTTGGAGGATTGCCTCCATTTTGTGCAACAAGTTTTTCGAGAATTTTATCTAAATGTTCCATTTGATAAAGTCTATCGCGAATTTCAATTTCACTTCCTTTTAAGTAATGAGTCAGTTCTAATTCATCCAAATCATACCAACAAAGTTTCTTTCCTCCACCACCAGGTCCACTAACTTCCCACATAAGAGGTTGGGACTTGTCCTCATGATTTTTCCACTTATATTCAAATTCGCGAACTTTTTCTTTCATTTCAATAAGCTTAAACATATATCCTGTTGCCATTATGCGACGTTCTTTTAGAATGTGTTCAAAAGAAACAGAGATATTATGAGTGTCGAGACCAATAAACTTTTCTATTTGGAAGTTAGTTCGACCCTGTGCCATTTCTTTGTCACTTTCTTCCCACTTAAGAACATTTTCAGATGCTTGACGAAGATATTCTTCATCATTCACCGCCTTTTTAGAATCTATGGGATTATAAGTCAACGCGGAAGAGTTTTCAGTAGACATAGTTTTTTCTTTCATTTTTGATTGACGTGTTGCAAAAAATATTCCTGTTTTATAAGGCGTATTTTCTATATTATGTATAATGAAATTTTTACTTTCCAAAAATTGAATTAAATCCTTTATGGTTTTTCCTTCAATATCAAAATTTGTATGGCAAGAAGATAATTCATGATATTCACCAACAATATTCTCAATTTTCTCAATAAGACTTGAATTCATTAGTATTTCATACTCAGAACCTTCAGCATCAATTTTGAGTAGACTCACTTTCTCAAAATCTTTCAGTATGTAGTCAAGAGAAACTGTTTTTACATTTACTTCTTCAATTTTTTCTGGAAAGTCTATGGATTGTGGATGTTTGTAAAAAGAATTTACGCCTGTGTTATAGCAATTATGGTTATAAAATATAACATTTTCTGAGTTTTCTTTCCAAACTGCTATATTATTTGCTTTCCACCCTTCATAATTCTTGAGATTTTTTAGGAGATATTCGTAGTTATTCTTATTTGCCTCATAACATGTAATATTTTTACATCCTTTATCTAAACATAACTTGGCAAAATATCCACGATGGGAACCAATATCAATAACAATATCATTTTCTGAAAATTCTTTTATTTTATATTCATTCTTTAAATATACTTCTTTATAAATTTCAGAATCGAAACTATCTGGTTGAAAGTAAACTTGAGTAATTTGAACAATTAGATTCCTCCACTGCTCTGCAATATCTTTCCAATTGTACTTTTCTACAACATGATCTGATATAATCTTTGAAACTTCTTTATAAAATTTAGGTTGATGATCATAATAATCAAGTGCTTTACAGCAAGCATTTGTAAAATCTATGATAAATTTATCAGTAATTTTCCACCCACTTGAAGTGTTCTCGCCATCAATGGGAACAACTGTTGCATTTCTTTCTCCAGCAACCTCAGAAAGTGCTCCAATATTTGTAATTATTGGATAAGAACCGCAACGCATTGCTTCTCCCATTGAAACTCCAAATGTCTCCTCCCAAATACAAGGGTGGATAAAAAATGCAGATTCTTGATATTGCTTTACTAGGTCTTCCCTATCAACTGCTTCAGAATATTCAACATTTGGTATTTTTTTTAGATGATCATAAATGCTTAAAAAATTATCTGGTCCAGGTCCATATAATGACATTGATGAAAAGATTTTAAACTTTACATCAGGATGTTGTTCTTGAATTCTTGGAATGACTTTTGCCAACACTTCCAAACCTTTATATGGTACAGAAGTATAGATCATTGTTTTTGTTTTTTTATCTGAATAAGAAAACATATCTGCAACACCATTTGGTATTACACTGATCTTGTCTTCTGGAACATTGTGGTGTATAATAAACTGTTCCTTATTCCATTGAGACGGAGAAACAATGTGATTTACAATATTGTGATCAAAATCTAAAAATAATGGTTGGTCATAAGCATGATGTGCCCATAAAATTTTGTATTCTTGATTTGATTTTTTTATTTCTTGTGGAATATGAGAAACAAATACATTCTCCGGAAATGAATAATGCTCTTGTAGATAAAAATAAGATGTTTCAGTTGCTCCAGATTTCATAATACTACCCCTGATAAATGTGATAACCTGTGTGATTTAAATGAATACTTGTGTCTAACCAAATATCATATCCTACTTGCGAAGCTCTGTAAAAAAAACTTTTGTCCTCCGACATAAACCCATTTTTGGACTTATGTTCAGCAAAATAATGATATGAGTTTCTAATTTCTCCACATGTGTGTGGAGTATCTGAATGATAGTCCGAAGGAATATATTTTAGATCTGGATATTTTCTTGCAATTTCTAAGAATACCTGGCGATGAATGAGAACAAATCCCATTCCATTTCCATTTATTTTAAGTAAATTACCATCTCTTCTTTCTGGTTGAGATACTTCTACACAATATCTTTCCGGGATTACCTTCATTGGATAAGCACCAGATACTATTGGAACTTGATGTGAAAGTAGTTTAATTACATCTTCAGATTCGAATCCAATATCACTATCCAAGAAGAGAAGATAATCATGTTCTGTATTGTTAATAAAAAAATTTGCTATCTTTGACCTTGCCTGAGTAATCAAAGATGAGTTGGAAAGGGTTAACAACCCATGATTTATATCATTTCTAATTAATGTTTTTCCTAAATTAAACAATCCAACAGTTGTCTTTTCACTTACAACCCCACCTCCGCAGGGTAATCCTATCATTATACCCATAATTAATAATACCTATGATTATAATTTTTCCAGTATTCTAAGTTGCTGTAGGTATTTATGATCTCTTGGGATAAAACATCTTGAGGTGATTTTGATTTTTTTTCAAGTCTTTTTCTTACATGATGCATGTCCTTGAGATACCATTGGTCATCAATCTCTCTATGAGTATTCTCAATATTGTTAAAATTGTGAGAATAGTAATCCAACTCTAAGAAATTGTAGATATCTGCCAATGTTTTTTCTGGGAAATTAATCAAATCTTCATATTCTACCATGTGTAGATATTTTTTACCATCACCCCTTATAAAAGCTTGAGATTGAGCCCACAATGCTTGTTCGACAATCCCATCTTTACTCATCAAATAATGGCAACGATTGTCATTGTTGATTGGTAAATTATGTTCAATAAGATATTGGTCTACGAATGATACCTGATCTGAATTACGATTTATTAATTCAATGAAAGATGTCAATATTTCTGTAATATTTCTTACTGGACAGATAATTTTGGGAAAGGGAGTGATAAAAGTTTTTATCATTTCAATGTTGTTACTCCAGGCCCGACAATGATCTATAATTATTGGTTTTTCTACTTCCACATAATAATTGTTAATAATACTTGAAATGACTTTATGTGCGGACTTTGGTTTTGGGTATCCCAGATATTGTTCACTATCCTTAAAATACTCATTGTTATAATGAGTTAGTTCTAAAACTGGACTAACGGGTTCTGTATGGAGTATTGGATTTTGATTAAGAATACTCTTTAATAAAGTGCTTCCTGATCTTGGAAGACCCGCCATAAAATAATATTTTTTGTTCATGTTCACCAACCAGTGGGATTAAAAAAGAATAATTGAACTAATCGACCATTTTCTAGAGAATTGCCAAAATTATAATTATGAGAATGCCATAAGTCAGCTCTGAATATTACAATACGATTGTAATTCATTGGGGACAATAAGTATCTAGTCCATTTTGATCTATCTAGTCCTTCTCCATAAACAGTTGTATTCCATGCTTCTTTTGATGAGAAATAACCATAATGATTTGCTTCTTTGTCTGTTTGTGGACACCTTTCCATTTTAGTTTTATTATGCATCCAAAATGAGGTCCCACCTTCATCAATAGATTGTTCTGGTGGATTGAGATAACAAACAGCACCAAATTCCCATGTCGGATCTACATGAACATCTTGGCGATAAGAGTCTGACTCCAACGACAATCTAAAGTATCCGTTGGGTTGTGCTGGAATGAGTTTGCGATTGAGAATTGACTCAAATCTATTGTGAAGTTCTGGGGGATAGTAGTTGTCTTGTGAATTTTTTCCTGGATATGTGTACTGATCACTGGGATCGGGATATGGTGAGTTTAATGCTATTTTTCTTATCTTATCTGGTTCAGAATAAAAACCATCAAGTATAATAATACTACGTCTCATTATAAATGAATTTTATGTCATTTTATTTATGAAGAGTTTATTATACTATTTGTTTTCCAGATACTTGTACATCTATTGTTGATGTTTGATCTACCTGAACATTTAATATATCATTAAGATTTAACCTCTTAGGGCTGCTATCTATTATTTCAACACTACCATATTTTGGTATTATTAGATTGTCTACTATTCTTATAGTACTTACTCCATTTGCAATACTTAAACTTATTGGATATGCGCCAGTATCTGTACGATTGGTAAGTCTTATAGATTGTATCACACTGGGATAAGTTGAAGATGTATAAATTCCAATTGGATCAGTAACTCCAATTCCAACAGTACCAAATCCAACGCCAAAATACTCCGTGCTTGTCTTTTCTTGGTATGATACGTGTACCTCAACTACACTATCAGCACCATTTCTATCATAATCCAAACCTCTCATTGCAATTTGGTCTGAAGGATTTAATATTTGAGGCTGAATCAGAAGATCTATTCCAGTACCTGTAGGAATTGGTACGCTGTATGCAAAGTAAGATCTTTCTCCACCATTAAAATCAAAGGAACCAGTTACATTAACTTCAGTATTTCCTGCAGCAACATTTGCTGCATGTATTGAATATACTATGTATTGTTTTCCTGCTGTAGAAGGGAAGGTTATTATTGAACCACCAATTCCAGTTAAAACTGCGGAAAAACTGCTTGTAATTCCTGTATTAAATTGATAAGAATCTACAGATTCTGCGGAAACTCCAGTTAGATTTGAACCGTCACCATAATAAGTAACAACACCAGAAGTTGCAGTGATGATACCCGATGAAATTTGAACTGTTCCTAATGTAGAAACCCCAGAAATTTTAATATCACCAATGACATCTAGTTTTGATTGTGGATTTGTCGTTCCAATACCGACATTCTCAGTGCTTCCAAAAGGTGCTAACTGAATAGTTCCATCAGCATTTACATCAATACTTGGAATACCAGAAACATCATTGACTGAGAAGATAGAACCTGATGTGAGATTATTGGTAACAGAGAACAGTTGACCAGCAGATCCCTGAACATCAATTGCAGTAGTTCCAGTTCCAACATCAATTGTCAGTTTTGCTGTTGGAGTTGTTGTTCCAATGGAAAGTGAATCACGAACAGTTGCTGTTCCATTTACGTCAAGTGTTTGAGTTGGAATTGTGGTTCCGATACCAACTTTTCCATCAGAGATTATTCTAGCCCTTTCTGTTCCATTTGTCGCAAATGCAATTCCATCATCAGACGCTCTAAAAATTCCAGTATTTTGATCTAACTTAAATGAAATTGATGGACTTGACTCAGTACCATCAGCAAATAATACATTATTGTTAAAGGTTGATATTCCAGTTACTGTTACACCTTGACCTACGATTAAAGTATCTTTAACGTCAACATTATTGTTAAAGGTTGATATTCCAGTTACAGTAACACCTTGACCTACGATTAAAGTATCTTTAACGTCAACATTATTGTTAAAGGTTGATATTCCAGTTACTGTTACACCTTGACCAACTGTTAAGGTGTTATTAATGTTGACATTATCATTAAAGGTTGATATTCCAGTTACAGTAACACCTTGACCTACGATTAAAGTATCTTTAACGTCAACATTATTGTTAAAGGTTGATATTCCAGTTACTGTTAATCCACTTCCAACAATTAAAGTATCTTTAACGTCAACATTATTGTTAAAGGTTGATATTCCAGTTACAGTAACACCTTGACCAACAGTTAAAGTGTTTTGGATATCTACATTATCATTAAACGTAGAAACACCCGTTACAGTAACACCTTGACCAACAGTTAAAGTGTTTTGGATATCTACATTATCATTAAACGTAGAAACACCCGTTACAGTAACACCTTGACCAACAGTTAAAGTGTTTTGGATATCTACATTATCATTAAACGTAGAAACACCCGTTACAGTAACACCTTGGCCTACAATTAAAGTATCTTTAACGTCAACATTATTGTTAAACGTAGAAACACCCGTTACAGTAACACCTTGACCTACGATTAAAGTATCTTTAACGTCAACATTATTGTTAAAGGTTGATATTCCAGTTACTGTTACACCTTGACCAACTGTTAAGGTGTTATTAATGTTGACATTATCATTAAAGGTTGATATTCCAGTTACAGTAACACCTTGACCTACGATTAAAGTATCTTTAACGTCAACATTATTGTTAAAGGTTGATATTCCAGTTACTGTTAATCCACTTCCAACAATTAAAGTATCTTTAACGTCAACATTATTGTTAAAGGTTGATATTCCAGTTACAGTAACACCTTGACCAACAGTTAAAGTGTCTCTAATATCTAAATTTGCACCTACATCAACATTAGAATTGAACGTAGAAATACCAGTTATAGTAACTCCTTGACCAACTGTTAAAGTGTTTTGGATATCTACGGATGCATCAATATCCAAATTAGATGCAAAGGTAGAAACACCTGTTACTGTTAATCCACCACCAACAGTTAAAGTGTCTCTAATATCTACATTTGCATTTATATCAACATTAGAATTAAAAGTAGAAATACCAGTTACGGTAACACCTTGACCAACTGTTAAAGTCTCTTGGATATCTACATTTGCATTTATATCCAAATTAGATGCAAAGGTAGAAACACCTGTTACTGTTAATCCACCACCAACTACTAAACTATCTTGTATATCTACATTTGCATTTATATCAACATTGGAATTGAATGTAGAGATACCTGTTACAGTAACTCCTTGACCAACAGTTAAAGTGTTTTGGATATCTACATTTGCATTTATATCAACATTATCATTAAAAGTAGAAATACCTGTTACAGTAACTCCTTGACCAACAGTTAAAGTGTTTTGGATATCTAAATTGGCATCAACATCAACAAAATCTTGGAAAGTTGTGATTCCAGTTTTTGTGTCATTTTCGTCGGACCTTAAAAACTGAGTAGAATCTACACCATCTAATGATGATGCATCTCCTGCCGACATAGAGGTAGTATCTGCCCAGGTTGCTCCAGCACCAGTTGAAACTAAAACTTGACTTGCTTGTCCTGGTTTATTTAATGCATCATAAAATTCCCCACGAATTCTGATACTTCCAGCAATATCAAGAAGTGCTGTCGGATTAGTGGTTCCAATACCAACAGATTGAGTTGCAATTCCAGTTACACGAAGTCTTTCTTGTCCGCCAGTTTCGATGGTAAATGTGTCATCACTTGGAAATCTGATTGCAGTGTCAGTATCTCCGGTATGAACAATCTTATCTGCAACAGAAACTTCACCAGAAACGCTGAGTGTTGTGAGAGTTCCAAGACCCGTCAGTGAAGAAGCAGTTACACCAGAACCTAATGTTGTTGCAGAAAGGACTTCTGTATTGTTAATCTTATAAACTTTACCAGATTCTAAATCTAAACTTTGAGAAAGAGTTCCAAGACCCGTCAGTGAAGAAGCAGTTACACCAGAACCTAATGTTGTTGCAGAAAGGACTTCTGTATTGTTAATCTTATAAACTTTACCAGACTCAATATCTAAGTCTTCAATAAGAGTTCCTAATGATGTAAGAGAAGAATTAGTAACTCCTGATCCTAATGTTGTAGAAGATAAAACTTCGGTATTGTTAATCTTATAAACTTTACCAGACTCAATATCTAAGTCTTCAATAAGAGTTCCTAATGATGTAAGAGAAGAATTAGTAACTCCTGATCCTAATGTTGTTGCAGAAAGGACTTCTGTCTGATCGATTTGATATGCTTTGCCAGATGCTACGTTAAGATTTTCACTAGATTTTAATGAAGGATTTGTTCCTCCATTATATTCGTAAAGGAAAGTATTATCTGGTCCTATTTTGATACCTGCACCATCGGCAAGCATATCGGATGTCGCCGTAGAGGCAATACCGACAATAAAGTCTGCAAGCTCAATTGTGGTAGAATTGATTATAGTTTCTGTTCCATCAACATATAAGTCACCCTTAATTCTAACTACGCCACTAGTAGTTCCAACACCAACAGGCATTGGGTCAATAATTAAATTTGCAGGACCTTGAATAGTCGCAGTATCTGATGTTCCATTGAAAATAGATACACCAACCCCTGTGGTTTCAAATTTCTTAGATCCATCATTATAAAGTTCTACACTTCCACCATCATTAAATTTACCAATTGGATTTCCGTTTAAAGAACTAGAAATATTGACATCGTTACTAAATGTAGAAACACCAGATACCCTCAGAGTCCCATTTACATCAAAATCCGATTTTGGAGAAGTTGTTCCAATTCCTATACTGTTTCCAATATAAAGATTTTGGGAAATCGTAGCATTTCCTGCAACATCCAAAGACTCCTTGGGATCTGCTGTTCCAATACCAATTCGTTGATCTTTTAAGATAAAGTCGTCAGAAAATACTATGCGATTTTTCGCCATTTTTAATTCTACCCTTCTATAATAGTATTTAGATTGTTATTTTTTGCAAATTGGTATTGATAAAATTATTATACTCTTGTTGGGAATTTATTATAAACTAATGTATTATTTGCATAATTTGGTGTCACATTCAATCTTACATTTATTCCACTTAAATCAGCACTATATTCTACAAGATTTTCGGTATCAGAAATTCCAGCATATTCTACGATAGAAACGCTGGTGGTTGCAGAACCAACCGATTGTAAAAGTAATATATCAGAAATTTGGAAACTCTCCACCAAATTAGAAACAGTAAAACTAAATCCTGTTCCAACAACTTCACTAAACGATGAATAAAGATTATTATTGTTTACTGATAGAACTTCTCCAATTTGGAATCCAGATCCCTGTTTCTGTATGTCTACATTTGTAACTATCCCATCAATGTAAACATTTGGATTTGCAGAAACATCATAACCTAATGTTACATAATCAGTTCCTGCAAAGTCCTTAGTAATTCTAAATGTATTGTTATCAATAGGATCAATATAATAATATGTTGTTCCTCCATATCCAGGACCAGGAAGAATATCATACTGAGAATCATATCCAAGAACAGGAGTTAATACTGCTTCTGTAAATGGAGAAATTGTGGGACTATCTGTGGTTATTCCTGGAACTTCTGTATATCCCAATCCAGTAGTTGCCCTTACAGAATAAATTCCCAATCCAACTGTTGAAAATCCAACTGGTTGAACTAATCCAGGAGAATCAATAGAAACTGTTACTGGAATATCAGCAGATGTATATCCATATCCTGGATTTGTTAAATTAATTCCAGTCAAAACAATATCATCAACTTGAGCAGTAGCATTAGTTCCTCCCCCACCACTTAAACTCACACCTGGTTTTGATGTTTGGAAACCTGCTCCGGGTGAAATTACGTCAATGTTAGAAACAATCAGTTCCGTAATAGTGATAGCAGCACCAACTCCAGTTCCATTAACTACTATTGTTGGTGGAGTTGTGTATCCAGTTCCGGGATTTATCACATTAACAGACAGAATTGTTCCACCTATAGATATAGATCCAACTGAAATGAGTGCATCATTCCCTATTCCATTTACACCATTGACAGTAAGTGTTACGGTATTATCATAACCTGATCCTCCTGTAATTAATATATTTGTATCAGATAATCCAAGACCAACTGAAACAACTGGGGATTCTGTTGGAGTTTGATTGTAAGATACTGTTGGTGGGGAAGTATAAGCAGATCCTACGCCAGTAATTGTGAATGTCGATATGCCAAATCCAACAATTCCTTCTGCGGTTACTCCTGATCCTACTGGAGTATCGAAAGTTACTGTTGGAATGGTGTTTGTAGATATCCCTGAGGAATTAAGAATTACGTTAGTAACCTTCATGGAAACTTCTGTAACTAATGCAGTAGATCCAATTCCAACTCCAAGAACTGGATTGCCCGATATAATTGGGGAATCAATAATTATATTTGGGATACTTGTGAATCCTGCTCCAGAATTTGCTACTTGTATCTCAGTTATTCTAGATTCTTCATAAGTATTTGGATTAAGGGTAGTATCAAATGCCACAAGAGTTGCTGTAGGTATTCCTGCAATACTATCAGTAGTGGTAAAAATGCCACCAGTTAGTGTAGTGGAAGAAATTTGAGTTGATACTTTTGGACTTACAGTTATATTTGCTGTTGCTTGTTCTCCGGTTAATCCAGAAATTAGAGAAACATTTTGATAAGTTCCTGGAGAATAATTGGAACCTGATGTTAATCCGGAAATACTATAATTTGATAATCTTCCGGTTGTTGTAGTTTGTACTGAATATCTTGCACTTCTAAACTGACCACTGTCAAAAGAATCTAAAACTGCTGTTGAAGTTGAAGTTGTAGTCAAAATTCCAGGGAATGATGACATCACATCAACAATAATCTCCTCAGCTCTTATTGTTCCATTTACATCAAGAGCATATTGTGGATTTGTTCCAATTCCAAGTTTTACTTTATCTGGATTGTAAATAAGAGAGTCTGAATCAACAAATAATTGAGAATATGAATTTGTATTTGATGAAAATCCTATGTAGAATGATCTATCTTCGGAAGATTCGGTAGTTTTTAAGGAATCTGATTTTTCCGCCGGAACTGCACTTGCAAGTGCAGCCCACTCTGGTGGTCTTCCATCTCCCTTTGAAATTAAAACATCATTATCATTTCCGGGTCTTCCTCTTCCATCATATACTAAACTAGACAGTCCTACAGGATTTGAAAATTCGAATGAATATTTGGGGGTTTGAGTTCCAATTCCAATATTTCCATTATAAGTTTTTAATACTGTTGCACCAGATCCAATGTTTAAATCAAGTGTATGTATAGTCGTAAATCCTACTTCACCATAAACATCCAGAATTTTTGTAGGAATAGTGGATCCAATACCTACTTTTCCATTTCTATATACAAATCCAGATGCACCATCTTCCTTTCCAGTTGATGGGTTATTATATGCAACTTCATAAGCATCACCGATTCCTTGAACGTCGGTAATTTGAATTCTTACTGTTGCTACACCAGTTTGATCTTCAAAATTTGGACCAACAAAGTCTACAGTAACTCCAGTTCCTACAAAATTAAATTTGTTGAAACTATTTGCAATTCCGACTTGAACGCTATTATTAAAAACTGTAAATGATCCGGGAGTTGTTCCAGGTGGTACAAGTGAGGTTGATGGAATCCAGTATCTTTCTCCAGTTTGTCCCCCAACATTAATAAGAACATATTGACTTCCTGGAGGAAATGGTTTTGCTCCAGTAGAAGATGGTCCAATTATGGGATCTCCTAAATCGGGTTCGGCCTGATCTAAACCCAAAAATTCGTAACGATCAGAAGTAATTCCTGATTGTGGAGTCTTCTTAACTCTTCCGGATAGTAGTCTTGCCATTTACTTATTGTTTTGCGGTTTCAAGAATGCTTAATACAATATTTAATTCATTATTGGCGCTTGCCTGGACTTTAATCACATCATTTGTTTCAAGCGCCAATCTTCCGTCTGGAACTAAATTTATACTATCATTTGGGGGGACAAATGAATTATTTGCAAATTTGTAGTCTGCTGGAATTTCTCCAGGACGAGAATGAATTGCTGTAATTTGAGAAGTTGTGTCTGATGTAAGGTTAGTAACCTGAGCCAAAATAACAATTGCAGCAACTCCAACAGGACAAGTATAAATTCCAACAGAACTTGTTGTTAGTTCTTTTCTGATTGTTTTAAAACTATTAAGTGCTACTGCTGCCATTTTAGTTACCTAATGCGATGATAAGTGGGGTTACGGTGTTTAACAAACTTTGACTAAATGATCTTCCAGAAATAGTTCCGGTTAATTGATTTACGACTACTCCATCACCAATTTTGAAATTACCTGCCTGATCGGTTGAAGTATATACAACTTCACCACCATTTAATTTAACAACTTCATTTTCTGGAACAACAACGCCACCAAGAGCAGGTTTTGCAGTATTAATATTATTTCCAGAACCAACCCATTCAAAGGAATGAGACGAAGTGATTTGGAGACTCAATCTAGTAAAATAGACTGTGGTTCCAGTACTTACTGTATTATTTAGATTATTATTTAAAACTATCGTAGAATTTCCTTCGGATGGTAAAGAAGCACTTTCAATTGTGTAATAAATTGGATACAGTTTTAATCTTGCTGTTGCAGTTGTTCCTGCACCAGGAGAAGCAATTGATATTTGAGGAAGATCACTTAATCTATATTGAGATCCACTGCTAAGAATATCAATACTAGAAACTCTTCCAAATTGATCTATATTTGAAGATGCTTCTGCTCTAATTCCATTTGGTCCAGTTGGAAAATCAATTGCAACTCGGGGGGGTTGGGTATACCCAAAACCAGAATCAAGAATTTCTATACTTTCTACTTCATAAAAAAGTTCGCCAAAATAAATTGCTTGACCATCATAAGGTCTCAAATTACCAACTCCAGAAACCTCAACAATTGATTGCTCTAATACTGCTTCTGTTCTTGCAACTCCCGTGTAGTGATAAATTGATTTTGTAGTTTCATCTCCAACACCATCAGAAACGAGTCCAAAAGTTCCAAAGGAAGAGTTGGAGTTTGTAATGTCGCATTGACCACCTGATGCAGTAAAGATTGCAGTCTGATCACAGATCGTAAATATAGAAACTAATTGTGAGTATGCTCCATTGGTAATTGAAACTCCAATACCACCTTGATTATATTGAGTGTAAGAGTCAACACTCATGGTTCCTGTAACACCAATGTCATCAAGTTTTCCTGGTTCTGCATCAAATCCATCAACTTTCATTCCAATTGATTTTGGAATAAAGTTTGTGCAGTTTCTAATATAAGGACCTTGTGTGATAGGACCAACACCAGGAGAATAAGGTGGGAACACAACTCCACCACCTTCATATGTGTGAGGAATTGTAGAAACACCAGTGTTTACTACAAATGTAGTTCCAGATCCAATAACCTCATTGACTCTAAACTCAAATCCAAGATTACCAGTTGGATATAATGTTGTTGTTCCTGCACCACTTGTGCATGAGAATTCTAAGTTTTGAAGTTTTACAAATTGACCGACTTTTACAATTGCTCCTGGAGCAGTTACTGTTGTAATCCCAGTTACATTATCGTAAGAAGCAGTAGTAATTCCTATTGCACGATCTACGACAAAACCACCACCAACATAATTATGGGAAATTGTAGAAACTCCAGTATTGACTGTAAATGATTGATCTGTTCCAACTCCAGTAACATCAAAAAGATATCCATATTTTCCTGAAGGGAATTTTTGAGTTCCTATACCTCCACCAGAATCGCACTCAAATGATAGATTTCTAATTTCTACAATATCTCCAACTTTTACATTTAGATTTGGTGCAGTTATTCTTGTTTCTCCAGTTAGATTATCATAGGTTGCTGTGGTAACACCAACTAATGTAGTATATCCAATTCCAGCATTTCCTGGATAAGTTGTTCTAATTCCAGAATTTGCTCCCAAAGCAAGAATGGTTGTAACAACTCCAACACAAGATTTCAGTGCAGAAACAACATTGGCACATCCATTTACTGCATGATTAAATCCGGTGTCTGGATCTGGTTGTATTGCAATATCTTTAACTTGCGTAAACTCATTTTGGAAGTTTACATATTTCTGAACTGTTCCGCTAGGACCATTATAAGTATGTGGAAGTGTTGATTGCCCTACAATTACACTGAAAGTGTTTGTATCAATAACAGATTCTACATTAAATATATTTCCAAATTTACCACTAGGATATGTTACAATTCCTGGACCTGATGGACAAGTAAATTCCAATCCAGAAACTTTAACAGCATCTTTTTCTGATAATCCATGACCATTTGCAGTAATTGTAACAATTCCAGTTACATTATCATAAAGTGCTCCTGTAACCGCAGAAGCAACTCCTACTGACAGACCTCCCCATGTCGAATTATTAATAACTGCTCTTGCAACTTCAAAAGAATAATCAAGAGTTGAAATGGTTTGATCAACTTCTCCTGGATTTTTGAGAATTTGTGGTATCAAATTAAAGTCTGCATCAAAATAAGACTTGCCAGCACCTACACAACTAGAATTACCACCTCTGGTAATGTCATGAATTACGCACTTCCAAATATCCTTAACGTCATCGGCACAGTCTGCACTCTCTAATGTAACGCCAAATCTAATGCTAGGAAGACCACTTGTATTTCCTGCTCCAATTGCAGAAGTGACAATTCCGACCAGTTGCTGTATTGTTGTACCTACTGCAACACAACCACCTGGAACTGCAATGACCGAAGGATTAAATGTTTGAGTAACAGAACCAACGCCAGACTGATATGAAATTGGAGGTGCTACATTATCAATAACCGATTTTGCAATTCCTGCTGCATAATCTAAGGTAGAAATAGTTGCTGTTGATACTCCTGGACCTGTAATGTGAACAAGAGCACCAGAATCATTAAAGTATGAAAGCGCTGCCCCAACTGACTTACGGTTGCTATTTGCCTTTAAGTCATAAGAAACTGAACGGAAAATATCTCTAACATCATCAGCACAATCCGCCGTTGTTCCGGGTCCAGGGACAACAAAGTTTAATCCTGTTGGTGAAGTCAAGAATCCAACTGCTTCTGCTGCAATATAATCAATATTAGAATCAATCAGTCTTGCAGCATCTTGTTCTCTGTGATTTCCAGCAAAACCACTAAATCCACTTGTTAAGAATCCTACTGACTCTTTTGCAATATAATCGAGATTAAAACGAATTAATCTTGCGGCGTCAAAATATCTATCTGCTGATACACCAAGAAGAGGTTGGAATGCAACAACCGCTGCACCATGGACCATATCCTCAGTATCAATAAAACTTAAATCAGTTACATGACAACTGTTGTTTACATGGAAAATATCTCTGTCTTTATATCTTGGAGTTACAACACAGTTTCTAAGTTCTGTTCCTTCAACAGCAACTCTTGTTCCAAGAACAATTGGGTTATTCTCAACATAAACTCCTGGATAAACTTTAATTGTATCTCCTGGGAAAGCAACAGCAGCAGCTGCCTTGATAGTTCTCTTGGAATCACTTTCAGTCAAACCACTATTGGCATCATTTCCATTCTGAGTTACAAATATAGTTTTTCCAATTGGGAAATATGAGTCAATATTTATAAGACCCTTTCCTGGAAGTTCAGTGGCACTTAAATTTATACCCTTTCCAGCATTTATTTGTGTTACAATACCAGTAAGATTTGCTCCATTTCCAAGATAAGTTAAAGCACTGACTGTGTTGGAAGTGATTGATTCTGCAACACCAATATTTTGTGCTGTCAGGAATCCTACCGTAGCAGTCTCAGCAACAGATACATTAGTTGCTGTAAGGAATCCAATGGTTGCAGTGTTTGCAACTGAAATATTTGGTGCTGTAAGGAATCCTACTGTGATTGTTCCCGAAACTCCAACATTTCCTAAAACATCTAATCTTTCAGTTGGAATTGTTGAACCAATACCAACATTGCCTGGATCTGGTATAAAGACAAATTCTGATTGAGCAATTCCCGTTTGTTGTCTTCCGAGACCTTGTACAATTGTTGGGTAATATGTGGTTGTTGTATTAATACTAACGACGGTAGAGTCCTCTGAAGAAGACCAGTTTGGAGATAAACCTGGACCTCTGGAAACTAAAACTTCTCCACTTCTTCCTGAATAGAAATTTCTTTGTATTGTAAATTCACGACTTTGTGGAATTCCAATTCTGTTGTGATCGGGAGTAATACTAACACTATTAATTCCAATAGAAGTTATAACTGTTCCTGGAACAATGTCAATTCCAGAAATAGAATCTAATATATTCAGTCCATCAGTGTTTATTCCACTAATATATTTTTGATATGCTGGTACTGAAATAACTACTATAGGATCTGTGTTTAATATTTCTCTTCCGGAAACAATTCCAGATCTTGTATCAACTATTCCATTAGTAACATAAAGAGGACCACCTAAAAGAGTTTCTCCTCTGACTTCTAAATCATAATATGCTATTGTTGTTCCAATACCGACTTTACCTTTTTCTGGAGTTAGTAAAGTATCACCAGTATCTAAATTAACGACGAGTGCATTATAAGAATCAGATTGAGAATCTCCGATAGATACTCCCTTTACAGCAAATGAATTAGAGTCTCCAAATGCACCAGATGTTCTTGTATCAATTCTAACTATGCCACCAACTCTAGAAGTAGTTGCAATACCTACTTGCTCTCTGTTTATTCCTAAACTTATAAGTTCTCCGTCGTGTTCAGTGAAAAGTCCTGAATTTACATCACTTGCAAGTCCAGTAAACTGAATTCCAAAATCTGTGCTTGATAATTTATTTGGAATATCACCTATTAAAATATTACTATTTTCTGAAGTTAAAATATCAATATTTGCTTGTGGTTGCGTAGTTCCAAATCCAATACTATTTGATGTTGGAACATATGTTAAATTTGTTGAAAAGTTTATAAATGTACTTGCAACACCAGGAGTGAAGTTAATAAATTGTGTATTTGAAGAATTATTATCTAGAATAACGCCTAAAGTTGGATCTCCCCAAATTGCCGGTTGACCAAATCCGCCAGATACTAAAACATCTCCGGGATTACCTGAAAAACTGAATCTTGAAAATGTAAATGATGTAGTTGCAATACCTGATGTTTTTGTATGGTTTGGGGAAATTTCTAATGTACCTTGACCAATTGATAATATTTCCGTATCAATTGTTATAAAGTCTCCAGATACAATATCTCCCACTAAAATATTGCTTGTATCAATTCCAACAATTCTTGTTAAATCTGTCGAAGATACGATACCAACAGTAGAACCTACTGAAGTTTCTCCTTCTTTTAAGGGAAAATATAATTCTCCAGTAACTAGAACATTACCCTCTACATGAAGGTCTTTTTTTGGTGTTGAAGTCCCTATTCCAACCTTTCGAGTACTTCCATCTGCATAGACAAGATTATCTGATACATCAAGTCCGTTTCTGACAATGAAATTCTTATTAGTTGCCATTTGTTCTACTCGAAAGGTTCACTATCCCCTTGTTATTTATTTATAAATTATGGAGCTGCAGCAGCAACAGTAGTGAGTCTCCATTCAGTACTGGTATTACCAACTTTAATAGTGGCAAGATTTATAGTTAAGTTTTGAGTGCCAGTTTTAGTTCTTAATGAAATAAAGTCATCATTTCTAACTAAAATATTCGTTTTGTCAGCATCATAATTACTAAGTATTTCTCCGTTTCTATACACTTGGTATGCAGATTGTTGATTTAGTGCACTTGTTGTCAATACTGCACTTGTTTGAAGTCCTACGTTCAATCCAGTAATTTTGAGTGCTTCTGTTGTGACTCCAACTAAAGCATCTCCTGTGAAGAATGTTGAATCTAATGCAACATTGGCAATAGGTGTAAAAGCTACTCTTGTATTTGTAAAGTCCTCAAAAACTAAAAATGATGGAGTTAAATCTAGTGGTTCTGTTTCTACACTCCAAATTGAGGTAAATCCTGAAGGTGAAGGACCCAACCATCTATAACTAAATGGATAGTTTTCTAAAGTAATGTTTAGAGTATTTTCATATCCAACCGATGGAAGTCCTGTCGATTGTTTTCGTTCAACAAAATCTTCATTTTTTGCTGTAAGAGAAATTAAACTTCCATTTTCCCATATTGCATATGTACTTGATGCAATATCATTTGGATTATTAAAAGGATTATCAGGACTAATAGAGGCAGAACTAAATTCAGTTCCATCTATAATAATTCCACCATAATCTTCAAATGGAGTTGGATTGCCATCAACCCAAGTATCAGCACCAAGTCTGTTTGTATATCCTCCAGGAATAAAGTATGAATTTTCTAATCCTCTAATTGAAATTTCATTTGATACAATATCACCATCATTTTCATCAATACCTCTGTTTGGATCGCTGTAGTAATAAATTACATGGTTACTTACAGGATTAAATGCAAAAGTTACATCTGGTTCAACATCAGGCCATCTAACACTTACGTTCCAATCCGAGGAAAAACCTCCTATTGAAAGAGTTGAGTTAAATTCATATCCCCAAATAATCGGCCTATCTCCAGGTGAAGTAGTTACTGGTACAGGTAAAACTCTACCATCGGTTAGATAAACATTATTATTTGCAGAAATATCTTCTAAAATTTTTGATTTTTTATTTTGACTAAATTTTGACAATATAGAATCAAAAGTTTCATCTAAAGAAAAGTCCAAAGAATCAAATTGATCTTCCTCTGGTATTGCCAATTTGATGACAAAGGTTCCACTTGGTTTTATTCTTGAATCATTTGCACTAAATCTATCTGCGATGGGTAAATCATCTGCAAAACTATAAAATGGAATACTTCCAAAATCATCAGCAAATGATGCACTAAATCTATTATCATTAGCAAAAACTGAGGCAAATGTAGAATACTCTACAGTATATCCAATACCAGTTAGAGAATTTAGAAGATTTGTATCTGCAATTTCAGTTCTTGATAATGCTAAAGTATCAGAATACCATCTTCTATTAATAGTTGTTGATAATTTAATTGGAACTGATGTTGTTAAACATTCAACTACTTGGAAAAATGTTCCACCAATTCCTGTAGAATAATATGTAGTATTTGGATTTATCTCTAATAAATCCAAAAAACTATATGGGCAAGGCCGAAATTCTGCATTGCTTCTATAGGCATATTCGGATATATTTCCTATTCCACCAAGAATTGGCATTTTACTTTACCTATGAATTTCCGTAAGTTGATTGTGAAGTGAATACTCTATAATCATTTATTACATTCCCACTATCACCAATCCTTATTATAATGTATGTATATACATCGGTATTGCCTGGATTTCCACCAGTATATGCACTTCCACCATAGTATTGAATATTTGTTATAGAAGTTCCATCAATAAAAACTTCATTATTATATGCAGCATTTCCTCCAATTGTTGCTAAGAATGCAACGGTTATTGACTTACCAACATCTAATATTTCACCTAAAGTTTGAGTAGTTGTTCCTGTAAAATTGACTCCCCAATCACTTGAGGCTGCAGAAGTATAATAGTATACATTATCGTCACCCAGATACAATGAAACTCTATCTGCGGATGGCTGCTCCGGTGGTGCAAAAGCAGGCCAAGATGAGTTGACAATAGTGGCATTTTCAATAATTTCCGTAACATTTAAAAGACCGTTAATAAAGGTCTTACCTTCAACTCTTAATTTAATATTACTTTGAATACTTGAAGTTCCGATACCAACACCACCTTTATTATAATATGCTAAACTAGTCCCTGTTCCAATAATTTTTTCTCTCCAAATGGAATCTAATCCGGCAACTGTCCCGATTGTACCATTGATTGTGCCATTGAAAACGCCTGTCCATTCTCCCGCAGCATTCTGTATAGGTGCAAATTTTCTCCATTCACTATTTGTTGTATAAACCCATCCAAGATAACCACCATCACTTGGTTGGGAGAAGTATGTAACATCTCCCGAAGTTGCTGATGATGTTGGTGTAATGATTCCGACAGTATATTTTCTTGATACTGTTGCATTTCCTTGAATGAAAATGTTTTGTGCTTCAATTCCTTTTTCGGAATTTGAAGTAATCTTCTTATTGAAAATTACTGGTCCATTAAATTCTGAAATAATATTTTCATTTTTTCCACCATCAACTCTGATTGAATCGTTTACAGTTAGTGATTGAACCTCATAGATATTTGCAGATGCAGTGTTTCCTGTATCTGATACAATCTCCTCCCCTCTTACTGAAGGGACTGGAGAATCAAATACATTTTCTTGACCCGTTGCCGAACTTACTCTCTTGTTTCCAATATAAAAATCACCATCATTATTGGTTCCTGTATAGACGTTAATGCCACCATCAAGTTTTAGTGCCTGAGTTAGAAGTTCTTCTTGCTCACTTAATTCTCTATCTTGGCGGTCTGGGAAAGCAGTGGAATAGTTTCCGGGTCCAAATCCAACATATTCAAAAGTATGTCCTGATGCTCTTAAAATTGAATACCTTCTAAATTCTATAGGATATACTGTTATTTTTTTAATGACGCTTGAGTTTGGATGCTCCGAAGTTCTTGTTCCTAAAACACCTCTCAGCACACTTACAGTATTTGAAGTAATTGTTTTGTTTATTCTGACAACTTCTTCGTCTATTTGTAAATAATCTCCAATCTTCAGACCAATGTCGGATGCATTTGATATATTAATTGTTCCCGAATTAGCCGATGCTGAAGAAGCAGTAAACCCGGTAATACCACCATAATTTACAGATACTCTCGATTCATTTCTAAATGAGTTACTTCCACCTTTAGAAGAATAACCGAAACGATTTGCTGAAATTGTTCCAGTTGTTGCTGGAATATTGGTAGAAACTCCAACATTAATATTGATTGTGTTTATACCAACAATTCTAGAAACAATGAAGTCACCATTATAAAGTGAACTATCTGCACCAGAAACTTTGATTTTGTCATAGACTAAAAGTCCATGGCCATTTGTAAATGTAATCGTTGTAATTCCGGTTAGGTTGTTGTAATTTAATGAGGAAACTGAAAGTTTCTTTCCAGTTAAATCGCAATATGCATTGCTCAATTTAGACAATTCTATTCCCGAAGTTTCTGGGGAAGATATGACACCTGCAGAATTTACTTCAATAGATTTACTGTTTGGTATTGCAGTAATACTGTAAAGAGTATTGTATTGACTATAATAATCAGCAATTCCATCAATCTGAATGGTGTCCCCAACAGAATTGTTAATCGCATTAACAGTGTAAGTTGTAGGAGTCGTATATCCTAAAGTAGTTGCAATACCAACAACAGATACTACGTCTCCAATTTGATATCCACTTCCTGGGTCCATTATTTCAATATTGATCAATGCACCTGTAGTTCCATTAGTCCTTACAACTGCAGTAGCTCCTTCACCAGAACCTCCTATTAAATCTGCATTGTAAAGATCTTGTTGAGTTAAATCAAAACCATACCCTACATTATTTGCAGAAATTGATAATCCAGTAATTCCATTTAATCCATGATCAGTTTTTGTATATAAGGTATGAGCAATGCCTGCAATATTGCTAACAACTTGAGTTAAAGCAATCCCAACGTTATTATCGGATAAGAATTTGTCTAAAGTTTCTTTTGTTAGACTCTTCTGTTTATCATTTAAGTATGAATAACCAATTAGTTCGCTAGAAGCAAAAGTTTTTGATGATTGTGGATCTGATTCTACATTATCTCTATCAATTTGTGGATAAAAATATTGAATTGGTTGAGAAACTCTCACATCAGAGAATGTAGTTACTCCGGGAGAATTTGAACTATTGGTAACAGAAATATGATAAATTCCATCCTGTTCATCTTTAACATAATCTTGAATTGGGTCATTTTTATAGGATACATATGTTCCCGAAAGTTTTGTGCGATTGAAGTAGGGTAATGATGTTGTCCTATTTGAAGTTGTATCAGTAAAAGTTCCGGGATCTGTAGCAAGAGTATATGTAAACTCTTTTCTGCTTATAATTGAATTTACGGTATAATATCCATTAAATCCAGAAGTTGAAACTCCTAATGTATTATTAGAACTTACTACATTAAATATTGAAACTTCTGAACCAACAGATAACTTATGAGGAATTTCTGTTTTAATTGTTGCAACATTTCCTGCCCAAGATGCACCAGAAATAAATCTTGTATTCCTAAGAGATGATATATTGCTTAAAGTTTTTTGAGTACCATCTGGAGAATACTTCTGTTGAATTTCTGCAGAAGTTTCTGATTTTGATGTTGATTCTTGAATTACAAATCCATCCAAAGGAGGTCTTGCTTTTACTGAAGAATTCTTAGGAATTACATATCTAAACTTATAGACAGTATCTTCAGAACTTCTATTATCAGGTTTTCTTGTAATATATGTTCTTGGGCTTGTTGAACTATACGAACCACCAACTTGATATATCTCACTATTTGCATTCGTTTTAATATACCAATGATTTTGAGTATCGTCCCATTGAATTGGGTGTCCAATATCTCCAGAAATTTTATCAGATACTCTACTTACTACTTTCAGATTTGCATTTCTTGAATTGTTTATGGTAGCAGCAGAGGATGCTTGATTTCCATTTTCCGCATCATTTAAAGTAAATGCAAGTTTTATCTGAGTGTTTCCTAATCCAACTGCTGTTGTGTTTGTGATTGCATAATATACAGTATCAAATTGAATTCCATCAGGAAGTTCTCCCGTTTCACTTACAACTCTTATTTTTTCTCCATTAATAAAGTCGTGAGTTGAAGTTAAGGTAATAATATTATTTGAAATGTTATTAACAGTTCCAGTGCTCTTTGCAACATCATATTCTTTTTGATATGTCGATTCGGATGTTCCATCCATAACGACAGTTGCAGAATATGTTGTAGATATACCACCAGATGAAAGAATTACTTTTAATTGTTCATCTTTCTTTGCTCCAATTCTATATCCTTCTATTACACTTTCAGGAGCAACATTCTCATTATTTTGATCTGCCAAGTATAATCTTGAATTATTTCCAACAAAATTAGTTACTGGAAAATCGATTGAATTAAATTCTAAACTTACATCTTTACTGTCAATCTGTTTTGGTGGAATAATTCCTGCAAAGTAACCTTGGTCATCTCTAGGAAACTTGTCTGGTCTAAATCCTTTCGATAATAATGCTCTAGCTCCAAAGTTTGAGTTTGAGTTTGTAATTGAAATATCGCCACCACTTTCAGATATGAAATGATTTGAATATCCAATCGCAAAAATCGAAACTGCTTGAATAAATGCGTTATTGGATGCTTTGATATGATATGATTCGTAGTCTGGTTTGTATATTGCTTTAGAATCTATAGAAATATTAGTTACAGATTGCTTGTCAATATAAGTTCCTGTATTTTTATCATACTTGACAAATGCATTTTCGTCTTTTTGAAGTGATATTCCAGTAAATTGTGCAACAACAACACTCTTAAATCCAGATACCGAATTTCCATCAGCATTTATTCCACAAAGACCAAATACGGAACGAAGAGAACAATTGAAAATATATGGAGATGCTGAAGTTACTGTATCAACAATAATGTTTACTGAACCTTCCGGCGATAGAATTTCGTTTGTTGTTGGAGCTACAGGAACTTGATACAATATCTCAGTATCGCTAATTACCTCCTTTACGACAAATTGACCACTGTATACTGGATCTCCAATAGAAACTCGAATAGGTGTATCTACATCAAACCCATCAGTAGTTCCGGCAAGAGTAACTGTAATATTAGTCCTAATTCCTCCACCAAGTCCATCACCGGCAATAATTCTTGTTACACCAATTTCTTGACCACGAGATCCAACAATTCTGTACTCATCAATTTTTGTCTGAATGTCTAGATCTGAACTTGGGAAGTCATTATCAATCTTTCTTCCACTATTTACCCCATATGCAAGTCCAATTTTTTCATAATACATATCAAGATCTGTTCTATCAAAATCTTGAGTGATAAAAATATCATTAATAGAGACATTATTTGCACCATCTGCATACTCAAAAGATGTAAGTTTATGATGCGAAAAATTGGGAACAGTTTTGTTTGATGTATAATCTCTAAAACATAATCCATTTGGATTTGCATCAAATATTGATAATTGCCAAATGTAGCAAGCACCAGTTAATCTAAAGATTGCAGATCTTTTAATATTATCATTTTCAGGATTTGGAACGTATTTTGGTCTAATTTTAGTTTTTCTTAAATCATAACCAACAATGGAAGTTCCTCTGGGGACAATTACACCACCATGAATGGAATTGAATTTATATAATTCATTATTATCTGCGTTGATATCAAAATTTGTCTGAATATCAAATTCTCTAAAATCTGTTGACTGAGTTCCATCTCTTTTTAAAAAGTTGGAGCTAGTAAGAGGAATCCATCCAGGACGATTGTCAATTAAATAATCGCCGGGATACAAAAGAATTGTTGTATTGCCAAATTTATCATTATCAAGTCCAGGTAAATATGAAAATCTTGCCGCTTCAATTAATGCGCGTTGGAGAGTTTTAAATGGCCTTGCTGCACTAGTTCCATCATTTTCAATGGAATCTGTAGAGTCTAGTGCATTTGGATCAACGTATATAATGTTTCCGCGCAGTGAACGCAAAAAGTTGTCTAATCTAGAAAGACCCATTTTATTGCTACTTATAGTTTCCGTTATAAGTTATTTATCACATAAAAAAAACCTCCCTCATCGTTTTTTATTTCCCCAAGTTTTTGTTTGACTATGACAGTTTGGGCACAAAAATCTCAAGTTTTCTTTTCTATTATCGTTATTGATACCATTGATATGGTCTAGTTGCAGAGATATTGGTGCATTATTCCATTCGGTTATACCGCAAGAAGAGCAAGAATATGATAAAATCTCCTCTTTAATTATTCTATTGCGAAGAGTAGTTTTGTCATATGTAGAGTTCTCGCAATATATCTCTTCATTCAAATATGGCACAGTGCTACGGGATCGCGGAGAAAATAGAGGTTTTATGCTGTAATACTCCATTTCGCGCCGTAGAGTATTATATGTTTTACTACTTTTATTTAAACCTAATTTTCGGCATACTTCTGCCATACTACGAGCACCATCTATTGCATCTACTAATTCCTGTTTATTTCTCATTTACATAAAAATGGACACTTCCTATTTAGGGAAGTGTCCTATTCAGCACAGAGTGCCACTGTTCACACGGAAGGAAGTTATATTATAATACAATTATTCTTTTGTGTCAAGTTTTTTTATGATGGAAATAATACTCCAAGTAAAAAACAGAGTGACTGCTACGGCACCCATTGTGGTTATTGCAACTACACCCTATCTATAAAAAAACTAAGTATTTTTACCTAGTTTGTGTTGATTCTAAGATATATTCTACGGTGCTAGCAATATCATTCATAGCAACACGAAGATCATGTTGTTGTCCTGATTCTTGACGACATATTGGACGACGATTGTCTGTAAGGGTCCAACGCCAAAGACTCATATCAGCACAATACCAAAGATTAATTCTCATTTTTGCTATGCTCCAACTTGACCCAGTTAAGAAGTGCATTGATTTCTGCTCTTTTTTCTTCCCCAAAGTCTTGCCCCTTGCTAAACATGTAGAAGTCTAATGCCTCGATGACATTCTTACGGTCTTTTTGAGATAATAGTGACATTTGGAGTTTAATGAACTCAAGCTGGAGACAGGATTTGAACCTGCGGTGTCCTTTCGGAGCGGCATTACAAGTGCCGTGCGTTCGACCTCTACGCTAACTCCAGCAAATTAATCAACAGGCAACATTTCTGGATTTTCCAGATCTAATTCGAATAAGAGTGGATGGCATTGCTCTTCAATCAAATATGAAGAACATTTGTACATGTCATCAACTTCATACCGCCTTTCTTTGTCTGCGATTTTAATTAACTCCTCATCGAATATAGATTCGTCGGGGAGGTCATCGAAAGTAAAGGGAACACCACTTATGAAGTACATAAGCACTATTTGCTTACCTTCATTGTACCATACATATCTGGCATCAATTCGGTATTTCATAAGTAGTTCTCTACTTTTGAATATTTAGGGATAAACCCTAATACCCGTGGGCGGATTCGAACCGCCGACTGCTCGATTTTAAGTCGAGAACCTCATTCCGCTGGGTCACACGGGCATTTGTTGGCGATAAACGCCAATGGTTCTGGAGAGAATTGAACTCTCTTCTTACACTTATAAGGTGTAGGCTTTAACCAATAAGCAACAGAACCGATTATATGACTATTATAGCATTAAAAGAAATAATAGTCAACTTTCATTTAATTGTCTTCTTTTTTTGTGAAACCCAACTTTTTTATTTAAAGTTTTGTAAGTATCAGTTAAAGAATGGCAATTGGGACACAAAACTCGTAAGTTTTCTTTGTATCCATTTTCTCTTGAACCGTCTATGTGGTCTATTTCAAGATAAACAACACCATTTACTGGATTTGCTTTCCCCCAACCACATTCAGAACATTTGTGTCCTGATTCCTCAAGCATATACTTTCTAACAAAATCGCTTGGTCTTCCATCTCTAACCTGTCCGGTTATTTTTTTGGACAACCAGTCGCTTATGTTTTGTTGATAGTAATCCTCTTGTTGGCATTTGTTGGAACAATAAAGTCCTTTTCCCTGAGATGGGAAATAATTAAATTGCTTTTTACAATTTTTACAACTTCCTATCATATTACTTAGAGCAGTGTTTATTTTTATTTATGCTCTAAGTAATTTAGGCACTTAACAATTATAAGGCATAAACCTCAGATTGTCAAGTGCTTGTATCATTCCATTTCGTAAGTTGGTGGATGATACTTGAGATACTCTTGGAAGGTCATTTTCATTTCCTTCTGAGTCATACCGCAGTGCTTCGCTGCTGCGGGCACGGTCATTTTAGCACGAAATAGTGCCTCGTTTGCTTCTTTGACATTTTCTGGTGTTGTCTTCACCCTCCGCTCTATTAGAGACTGATAGTCAATTTTGATTAAATTCATGAAAACCCTACAGACCAAAAAATTACCGGGATTTTTTTCCGCCCAAAAATGGAATTAAAAGTCGATTTTCCCTCAGAGTGGACTTGCATAAGCAAGAGTGTCTTCTCCCAGTGTGGCACGAACAAATTTTAGCACATTCATAAACTCTTCGGTGGTATCACAGACCACTTCCTTTTCTGACCCCTCACTGGAATAGATATACACAGTGCGCTTGATGGGGTCCACCACGCATCGAGTCAGATACTCATCAGACATTTGGTCTCGTTCGTTGATTACCTGACTATCATAGCACGATGGGTGTTGGGTGTCAACATAAAAAATCAAAGGAGCTCGAATACTTCTATACCTATTCTAGGAATATCTCCAATTCGGCGAAGTGATGGCACAGGTCTACCTTCAACCACAAGGAAAGTTTCTGTTGAGGATATTGTATTGGAAAGAAAAACTTGAGGGTAATATGTTTCTGTCCAAGATTCTGCACCACCGCCTATTGGAGTATTAACTCTTCTTACCTGTGGTGGAATTAGGTATACTACATTTATAAAAGTTTTTTTTAAATCGCATTGTCCAGTAATACCTGAGGTATCATATGCGAGGTTTCCTGAGAGTTGAATCTCAATCCTATTATTTCCACTACTTCCACCTCCCCACTGATAAACAGAAAGATCTGGAAGTGGTAATCTTTGACTCACTTCTATTAGTCCATTGTCAAACCGACCAAATTTCCTTTTTATAATACTACTACCACCAAAAAATTGACTAAAATTGCTCATTTAACTTATCTCCTTTTGTGTATTTATTTTCTGTAATCTATCCTTGTTCCTCAATTAACTGATTATCATAGTAAGTACTAAGAAGTAATTTCAATAGAAAATTCTATATTTTATTAGTTAAATGTAATTGATGCAATTGATGTAGTATCAGTAAAAGTGTAAATGCGATAACTTATACCATCAGTATCAGTTTCAAAACTTTGTGTTGCACCAGGTGCTGTTGCTGCTGGAAAAGTATCTGGATATGCAACGATTACAACGCCACTTCCACCATTGCTTTCCACGACACCGAAATTGCCAACTGAACCTCCACCTCCACTACCAGTACCGTCTACTCCTGGTGTTGGTGCTGCAAATTGACTGCCCCCATTTCCACCGATTCCACTGCCGCCAAGGTCCAGTGGGAAACTGGACGGTAATCCAGATCCCGGATCTTGACCTCCACCTCCACCTCCACCAAAAAATCCTGAAAATATTGAAATATTAATGCCATCTCCACCTTTGAAAGAAGAACCTTCACTGCCAGCACCGCCGCCGCCAAAGGAGCTCGCTCCAACAGGGCCCCCCTGGCCATTTGTAAAACTAGCAACAGTGATATTAGATTCTGCTGAAATACAAGTATAAGAATTAAATGAATTAAAAGAAGCCTCTGTTCCCCGATTACCAAAGCCTGATTTCCCACCACCACTGCCAAGTGTAGTTGCAGGAGTAGGGGTAAATGTGCCATAACCACCTCCACCTCCCCCTTCTGCCTTTAAGTTAGAAAAATAAGAAGTTTTGCCATTAAGGTCTCCAGTAAACTGCCCACGACCACCCCCACCAACTCTAATTGGATATGCAATATTCCTATTTACCAGTAAATTATCCACATAAAGTACTTTTCCGGCACCACCGCCACCACCACCGGTGGCAGCTGCGCCACCAGCACCACCGCCACCAACAATAAGCAATTTTAATGGTATAGCATCGGGATTAACAGGTAATGGGAGTTGAGCATTTCCAGAACCAAAAAATTGACTTAAATTTGTCATTTAACTAATCCTCCATCCGATAGTATTATCTACGTATACAAATTCTATTGTAGCATATTGCAAATTTATTGTGAGATTATCATCAAGGTTCATAATTTTTTCACCGTTTCTATCAATAATAACATTAGTTTTGTCAAATACACTTATTTTGACTTTATTTCCAACAAATCCCCTAGGTAATGTTAAAGTAATTCCGGTTCCGCCAGATGTTGGAACAATACAATACTCAAAATTATCTAGAGTTTTGTTTACTGTAGTCGTTGTAATTGTATAAGGTGCATTTATAAATTGATTAGCTCTAAGTGCCATTATTCATTTCTCCTTGTATTTTATTTATACCAAGACCCATCCTTTCACATTTTCACTAACATTCTCTGCGATTGCAGCGGAAAGTCGTCTTAAATCGGATTGATACGGTCTTCCGACATAAACAAAAGTATATGTTGTATTTGGAACATCCAATATAATTCCAGAAGGAGTACCTATATCTCCTGGAGAAAACCCAAGAATATTATTTGCTGGACTATTTGATGGTAGTGAACTTGGAATAACACGGATACTTTGTGTTGCAGTTCCTTTATGAATCGAAACTTTATTTCCAAAAACTGGATTTTGAGGTAATCGAAGAGTAATCTCAGCATTTGGAGTTACTGCACTTGTATTTGTGTATTGAACATAAAAATCTCCGTTCTGAAGTTGTTGTATAGGTTCTGGAATAGTTGCATTTGCTGCATAATATCTTAAAGTTTCATACTCAGAATTGGGAGAGAACCTAACATCTGGAGTGACTTTGGTATAAGTTATTGGTGTAGCACCACCAATCGAAACTTCTTCTGCAATTTCTCCAGAAGCATTTGCAAGTCCATCATAAATCTCAGTAAAATTTGAATTAATCTTAACACCACCTTGAAGTAAACTATCAGCTGATTCAATCGGTGCTGTCGTTATACCTTGATATGCCATCGAATCTAATCTTTATTGAATATTTATGAATTACTTAAAAGTATACACTCTAACTTTACCTCTTGCTCCATTTGTACTATCGGATATGTTGGAGATATATGATTTAACTAATCTCATTTTATGTATTTATTTTATTGCCCAACCAAAACTTGATCCGGTATAGACAAGATCAAATGAAATATAGTCTTTGTCTAAAGTCAGATCTTCATTCAAACCTTGAATTAGGGATACACTAGGTATAAGAATACTATTGGTTGAATCTTTACTAATAATTCCAAATCTTGTTCCAATTGGAGCGGATGATAAATTATTTAAATTTACTCTACTACTGGGTCCCTCTAAAATATAAAGAGTATTAGCTTCACTTACAAGAGGATTGACAGAACCATTACTAGGCACCTCAACTACCGCATTATAACCAACTTTTTGATTGAGATTTATAATACTTCCGTCACCTAAAGAAGTATAGATCTCTTGAAAGTTTTCATTAATTTTAGTAGCACCACTAAACAAAGTATCTCCATCTCCGGCATTAATGCCAGTTCCAGTACTAATTCCTTGATATGCCATATCTCAGTGATTTTTATTGATTATTTAGTTCTGCAGTAACCTGATAGTAACACTCAATGGGGAGCATTCCTTCAGAACCTAATCTAATTTCTTTAATATCAACTGTTTTGACAAAGATTCTATGATGCATTCCACAAGGAGTCAGAGATACTGTAATCGTTTTTGGATTAACAGTGTTCTCCCATTCCTTGGGAAGTTTGATAGTATTGTTATTAAAAACTTTTCCTCTTGCAATGACAAGATTATCAGTGTCTGTATAAAGTGTGTTTTTCATATTATCTCCTGATTATTGACAAAATCTATTAGTGAACCGTACTCATCTATTTTATCATTTTCACCTCCAATTGACTGTCTCAATGTCCAAATTCTAATTGCATAATCTGCTCGCTCAGTTCTTAGTGCTTTTGCGGTGTCTTCTCTTGATCCAAATTTGGTGTCAGAAATTAGTGTATCTCTTGCATTCTCTGCATTAGTAATTGCATTATCTGCAGATCCACATCCAGATCCACCGCTTACTGGTTGATACAGTGGTATAATTCCTGCATATATTCCCGTAGTAAAATTAAAATCTGTTGTAGAGACTATTCTTGTATCTCCTCTAGATACTGGATTGAAAACAAAGTCTACTGGTTGAACATTAAATCCTATATTATAGTAAATTTTTCCTCCACCGACTTTTGGAAATCTTACCTTTTCTCCACCCTTAGTAGTACCTTCATACTCTGGTTTCCAGTCCTGAGTTGCTGATGGATTGCCACTTTTCACAACATCTATATCCACACCAATACCAACATTGGAGGAATCTATAACTCCTACAGTTTCTTTTGAGAATGGATTTTTTTCTAGGGGTATACTGTATCTGAATCGTTTTCCCTTAGATGCTTCAAAAGTTTCAGTATCTCTAACAACAGTATATGATACATAAGAACCATCACTTTCAGGTAAACTTGAAAATCCAATAGTCGGATTTTCTAAAAGCAAAGTTGAAACTTGTAGAGATGTTGTTGCAATACCTACAATTTCATTAAATATTTCCTCAGACGCAAAAATTGTTGTGCTCCCAAACCCAACAATTGTGTTTGCTGTGGGAGAAAACACACCATCTTTTGTAGTGATAATTAAATTATCAACGCTAATATCTGCGACAAAATCTTCAGATATTGCAGATACAATTGCAAGTTCTGTTGAACCACTCCCTACAACACCAATAAAAGTTCCTACAGTAGTATCTCCAATGTCTTTTCTAACATATGGTTGGTCCCTATATCTTATTGCATATAAATTTTGTGAAGTATTTCCGTTACCAATAATTGCGTCACCAGCATTTGCTGTAGTTATTAAAAGTGTATCGGGATCAATGTAACTGAAACTTTGAGAATATGCTGCAGTTGGCAATGCCTCTGCAACTAGATTAACGGAAGTATCAACTATAGATTCTATTCTCCAAAATAAATCAGACTTACATCCAGAATTTATTCTTGCCTGATAAGCACTTTGAACAGATTGCATTGAGGAATTTATGCTGTTAACATCCGCAAGAATATTTTTGTCAATTTCTATTATTGCATTATCATATGGTTCTTTTTGTGCATCAATAACAATAATTTCATTTTCAAAATACTCAATATTATTAGTTTTAGTTTCTAATTTTTGGGTCATATCCCTTACAATATCATCAGACAGTGCCATATTATTCTCCTAAATTTCTTTGCTTTGGTTCTGTTCCAACATATTCAATTTCCAAATCTGGAATATCTATTCTCTTTGCATACACCGTATAACTGCAATGTATTTTACCTGCAGAGTTATTTTGAATGATTACTTTACGGCCCCATTCAATAGACTTTACAAATAATTCTTGATAGTGTCCGTGAGGTGTTAAGTTTACTGTAATAGATTCTGGATCTACTAAATTTATCCAGTAATCTGGAAGTTCGATTGTACTTGAGTTTTCTAATTTTCCTCTGTAATATACTCCAAATTCTGGGCCTTCCAAACAACCATGAGCAAGTCTATAACCTTTCTTTGATGGATGTTTAATATCAAATTCCTTTGTTACTCCAACAATAGAACCCGTAAAACTTAAGAATCCATTGATTTGTGTTGCGCCATTAACTACAAGTGCTCCATTAATAACTGTGCTACCATCAATAACTTTTGCACCTGATCTTGCTTCAGCTCCTGCTTGTGCCTTTGCTCCGGTAAGAGCTTCTGCACCAGTTAAAGTTTTTGTGCCGACCCAATTTAAAACTCCCACTCCAGTGACATTTGGGGATATTATAGAAACATTTGTAGCATTGAAGATACTGATTACTGTAGAGTTAACAGCAATACCAACCTGACCTGTTGGATCACCAAGCATCACGTCTAATGGAGTTGGTGGTAAAGTTCTTGATGATACTTTAAAGATTGATGGTGGAGGGGGTGTAAGTGCTTCTACATTTACGCATCTTGCAACCATCAAATTAGCTTCTGCTACTGGATATGATAATGGGTTTCCAATAATCATTGGACCCTCAACATATGCAGAACCTCTAATTTCCAGTGGTCCTATACCAAGTCCAACAGGTTCTCCGCATCCAACAAATAACCTTCTCCCCACAAATAAATCGGGTACTTTCATTTTTATCCTAATATATTTTCTAGTGTTTGTCTGACTTCATTTATATATGTGTTACCCAAACATGGTTTAGAACCAACTTTTGGTCCTGCTGCTATTGCAGTCGATGCACCATCACCAAAGTCAATTAATCCACCATAAGCATTCAAAATAGACTTACCAATAATATTCAAAGTATCGTTTGATGCCATCTTAACACTTACGCCACCTTGAATATCAATTTCACTCTTACTATTCAAAATAATTTTTTCATTTGCGGAAAGACTAATTACGCCATTATCTAGTCCAGAACCATCAGCAGCAATTAACTCAATGTTTTGAGCACAAATTTTAACTCTTCCTGATGGTGCATTCAAAAGAATATCTCCATCAACAGCATCAAAAACAATAGCATAGTTTTCACTTGTTTTTTTTGCTTCTTTATCTGTAGTTGATGGTGCTTTTACAGAATCTCCTGCTTTAACTTGAAATGTTCCTGTAGACCTACAAGTTGTTCCGTGCTTACGACTAGCACTACCCGTAGATGACATCTCAATGTAATGATTTGACTCTGCGCCACTTCTAACAATAAATGCATCAATTTCATTGTTTTGTGTGATGTGGCCAAATTTCAATTCACCATCTTTATTGCCATATCTTATTGTATGATAGTTTTTTACTTTAGTCATTATAGAGGTACTCTAAAAAATTCTCTTCTTGTTTGTGGAATCTTTCCAACACAATCAATGACAGATATAATCTTGTCTTGAATTTCTGGTGTTGGTTCCTTAAGTTCATCTTGCGATATTCTATCTATAAAGAATCTTGGAAGAAGTCTTGCATTATATCCAGTCTCTGTTTGAATAAAGATTTCTGGAACTTCTGTAAATCCTTCTCCCGGAGATGTAACCTTAACACCATTAATTAATCCAAATGGACCCAAAGTAATCTCTGCGATGGCACCATTGGAGGGTTCAATCACAACAGTATCTCCTTCAGAATATAAAAATCCTGGGTCTGATATTTCTAATCCACCAAGATATAGTATAACTGGATATGAACCATCAGAAGATGATGGATAGTCTTCATATGGTTTTACGCCAGGTGCGAATGGTGTGGTAATTGTACCAGAATTCTGCACAATATATGGCACTCCTCCAACAATAACTTCATCGATTTCAGCAGTTCCTGTTCCAGTTCCAGTTCCAGTAGTTCCTGCTCCAGTTCCAGTAGTTCCTGTTCCAGTAGTTCCTGTTCCAATGGTTACAACTATAGGTATACTTGTTCCTGGCGGAGTAGTTACAGTATCTCCTGCATTGACAAGGACAGTATTTCCTGGAGGAATGGGAATTTGCCAATCACCATTCGAATTTTGAATTGTAGTATCTTCTGCCTCAGCCCATGTTCTTCCTCCACCACCTTGGTCTCCATTTGGTGTTGGTAAATATCCTATTCCAGTCTCATCCATTATGACTGCAATAACACCTAATGTTGTTTCATTATCTCCTAAGTTTCCAATATCTGTATTGTTATTTCCGTCTATTGCTCCAGTTCCAGTAGTTCCTGTTCCAGTTCCAGTAGTTCCTGTTCCAGTTCCAGTAGTTCCTGTTCCAGTTCCAGTAGTTCCTGTTCCAGTTCCAGTAGTTCCTGTTCCAGTTCCAGTAGTTCCTGTTCCAGTTCCAGTAGTTCCTGTT
>Ga0208767_1000045_pt1 | contig 66905 bp, 57 predicted proteins | sample VirMetDEL_Mar_21_FD_184514 | JGI IMG/M metagenome (GOLD analysis project Ga0208767, IMG submission 184514) | Aqueous microbial communities from the Delaware River and Bay under freshwater to marine salinity gradient to study organic matter... | ecosystem: Environmental > Aquatic > Marine >...
AGCTAAGAGTTTTATAGTTTTCCACATCTTGTGGAAAAGTGTTGATAATTGTGGAAAAACTCATTGAAAAGCTCTTGAAATCTTGTATAAAGCCCTCAGGACCTTGTGGGCCCTTGAGTATAAAGCCCTCCAAGTCTTGTGTATAAAGCCCTCAGGACCTTGTGGGCCCTTGAGTATAAAGCCCTCCAAGTCTTGTGTATAAAGCCCTCAGGACCTTGTGATCTTAGCGAGCATAACATAAGGACCGCACTTTGTCAACCCACAAGGTCAAAAATCCCACACATAAGGTCCGCAAATTGTCACCGTGCCAGATAAATACTCCGACGATTCTTGACATTTCGGCGCCGATATCCTAGAATACTCAAGTCACAACAAAGGAGCGAATCATGTCTCTCAGTTATCTTCAGGCCCAGAAGCATCGTTATCGTATCACTCTGGAGATTGAAGCACTTGCAGACTTTAACCCTCATCAACTTGATTGGGAGAAACTCTTCAAGCTTGAACCTGCGGAAAAGTGTGAGGCATATGTTGAGGACTTGAGTACACCCGACCGTTGGTGAGTAACAGTTACTGAGCCACATAAAGTGTAGCAGTAGTGTAAGCAACCGACTCAAACATGTCCAAGACACTGATGCTCTCCGCCCTGCGTCAAGGTAACACTGGCACTCAAATTCTTGAGATTCTGAATGCACTTGTGAGCGACGGTGAGGGTAGCGAATCGGGTAATTATGCCGCCGATGGTCCTACCCTACTCCCCGTGGAGTTCTGATACCTTAGAGGCGCTTCTAGGTGCCTCTCACAGTCTTAAATCGTTTCCCCTTAAGTAACTCAAATGCTTGCTAATCGTCAAATTTTGATTGATGCTCTCGTCGAGGCAACTATCGACGGAATGACACCTTCGGACCTTGAATGTGCACTGTCTGATTATATGCGTGAAAATCTGGAAGGTGTTAGTGATGAGCAGCTACTTTATGAGTTCCGTTGGACGTTCCCCGAAGTGGTAACAGTTACTGAGCCCCTTAAAGTGTTCTAGTAGTGTAAGGGGCACAACCCCACTAAATTAACCTCTCATTCGTTCCTAAATGACTGCTACTTTCCAAACTAATCTCACAGATACCACCTACAACGGTTGGACTAACTACGAAACCTGGAATGTTTCTCTCTGGATACAGAATGATGAGTTTCTTTATAATCTCGCTCAGAAATGCGATTCTTATGAGGATTTTCTGAGTGTACTCAAAGAGTTAAACACTGTAGCAACTCCTGATGGGGTAAGGTATGCTGACCCCGCAGTGAACGCTATCGAACTAGACACAGACGTGTTCGATTACTGATGCTTACTGTACTGCCCTTCGTTGATACTTAGGGCAGTCTTATTCGTATGCGTATTCGGCAGTTATTATGCCGGGTCGTTTATACCGCCGCGGCGCCCTGCCGTTATAAAAACCCCTCACTACCCTAACCTACAGAGGTGACAAAACGCGAGAGAGATATAAAGAATGAAAAAAAATTTCGCGGAGAAAAAAAACATGAGAAAACCCCGACCGTATTGGAATTTCTGGAAGGTAATCTTTGCGGGGTGGTTAATAAGGTATCCGGGGAGATTCTTCGAGGTATTTCGATTTCCTTTGTTTACGGCACTGGGACTTTGTATTATTGTGATATATAATGCAGTATCGAAATGAGACTGAAAGAAAAAAATTTTCAGGTATTTTTTATGAACCAGCAAGTCAAGGTATATCACATATATGCAAAGGATAGGTGTATATTTCATTCTATCAGTGAGGATGAGTTCAGTGTTACATGGAAGACACTGAATAATATGGTAGGCCTACTCAAGACTGAGTATTGTGTAGATGACCTATCATATGAGGAACTCACAGTCAATCGTATGGCAGAATTAAATTCGTCACATTGACAAGACCCTAAATAGGGAGTAAAATTGAACTGAAAGTTAATTTCAATTATGGCAAAAGGATTTACAGTAAAAGCAAAAGCACCCACTACCAGTAAACCAGAAGGAGAGGAGTGGGATTATACAGCAATCAAGGAGCGGATGCGAGGCAAGTCAATTGTATTCTGTCTTCCTGGTCGTGGATGTTCATTTATTTTTCTGAAAGCATTTGTACAATTATGTTTTGACATGGTACAGAATGGAATGAGTATTCAGATTAGTCAAGATTATTCATCGATGGTTAATTTTGCTCGTTGCAAGTGTCTTGGAGCAAATGTATTGAGAGGTCCAAAGCAAGTACCATGGGATGGAAAGTTGAAATATGATTATCAACTTTGGATTGACTCGGATATTGTCTTTGACACTAACAAGTTCTGGCAATTGTGCGATCTTGCACTTTCTGAGGATGGAACAGAGCATGAAATTACTGCTGGATGGTATGCCACAGAAGATGGACGCACAACATCTGTCGCACATTGGTTGGAGGAAGAAGATTTCCGTAACAATGGTGGAGTAATGAATCATGAAACAGTAGAGAGTATTTCAAAGCGTCGTAAACCATTTACTGTTGATTATACAGGATTTGGTTGGGTATTAATTAAGAACGGGGTATTTGAGAATCTTGAGTATCCATGGTTTGCACCTAAGATGCAAGTCTTTGAATCTGGTGCAGTTCAAGATATGTGTGGAGAGGATGTTTCATTCTGTCTTGATGCAAAGGAAGAAGGATTTGAGATTTGGTGCGATCCTCGAATTCGTGTTGGGCATGAAAAGACTCGTGTAATTTGATAGGAGATTTTAATTTATGGCTTATAATAAGACTACATTTGTTCCAGGAGCACCTAAAAAGACTCGCCAAGGACGTTCTTCTCGCACATTGCTTTCAGCAACATCTCGTAATGGAAAGAGGAAAAAGTATCGCGGACAGGGTAGGGGTTAAATAAAACATTCATTAAAAAAAAATGAGTTGTCTTATCACTAACCTCCCATCAAAAGAAATATGGGTTCGTAAAGAATATCTTACAGACCATCAGAGTGGGCACGGTGAATTTGTAAAGGGCGTTTGGGTTTCGGCAAAGTCGATTCCTGGACGCGCTTTTTATTTTGAGACATATTTACCAGAATATGCCGCAATGTATGACAAATTGCCAATTAGTGCCTTTTTGTCTCGTCCAGAAACTCCAGATCCAGACTTAAACCTACCAAATTTACAATTTTGGAATTGTATGGATTATGGTGTAGTGAGTATTGATAAAAAATTTATTGGAAGTATGGATTTTGAATGCTATACTCGCGATTATGGCATTCAAAAAGGTACTTATATTTGCACAATCGATAATTATCATCATGATCCAGACTATGTTGATTGGGCTACGAGTGAAAATCCTGCTGAACACAAATCTCATAACCTCATTGAACTGAATAATGGTCAATTTGCACTCTATCCAAACAACAGATTGCGTATTTTTGACAACAGTCTGACACCTACAGAACCAAAAATACCTGATTTTAAGGTTTCAACACAATATTACCAAGTTGAAAATAGTTATGAGCGCCTTGGAATGGGTAATGAAGACGAATATCATTGGAAGACAGCACAAGAGCGTGAAAATAAATAAAAAATAAGGGATAGCAACCCCTTAAAAAGTTCTGTTCAACCTATAAAAGGAGAAAACAGATGGCAATTCACCCCAATCCAGACCGCGATTCAAGTTATATGAGAGAAATGTGGGGTACAAGTGGATTAATTGCAGATTATTGGAGCAAAACACCTGGAGATTTAAAAAAACAAATGCTTCGTGAGATTAATAATGACAATATGACACCAAAAAAGCATGATTTTGCTGTTCAGAAAGAAATTCATGAAAAAATTCGCAATGATAATGATTATGATGACTGGGAATACGGTACAGAACCTATTTTTGGGTGATAAATAAGATAGAATTAGAGTCTATTGATGCCAGTAGAGCGAGTCAGTAAACAATTTAAAGATATTAGTCTGACTTTTCAGGTGAATCCAATAACATTTGATATCATTGATATTAGAAACGAGACATCTATTGCTCGCTCTATTCGTAATCTAGTATTGACTTTACGTGGAGAAAGATTTTTTAATCAAAATCTTGGTTCTAATCTATCAAAAAGTCTTTTTGAAAATCTTAGCAGTATAACTGAATTAGAACTACGTGATGAAATTACCAATACAATTAATAATTATGAACCAAGAGTAAAATTAATAAATGTTGATATAAACTCCTCAGAAATTGATGCAAATGAATTAAATGTAACTATTAGATATTATATTATTGGAATAGATGCGTTACCACAACAACTTACTTTTGCACTACAGTCAGTACGATAATGTCATTAGTTAACTTTACAAATTTAGATTTCGATCAAATAAAAACATCAATTCGAGATTATCTAAAATCGAATTCAAATTTTACTGACTATGATTTTGAAGGTTCAAATCTATCAATTATTATTGATACGTTAGCATATAATACATATATTGCCTCTTACAATGCTAATATGGTAAGTAATGAGGTTTTTATTGATAGTGCGACTTTAAGGGAAAATATAGTTTCTCTTGCAAGAAATATTGGATATGTTCCTAGGTCAAGAAGATCCTCAAAAGCAAACATTACATTCTCAGTAGCAATTAGCAATCCTACTATAAAATTTGTGACATTAAAAAGTGGAAATGTTTGTAGAAGTGAAAATTTTGGAGATTTGGTATTTACATTTTCAATTTTAGATAATATTACTGTACCAGTAATAGATGGAACTGCAGTTTTTGATTCAATTGAAGTTATAGAAGGAACTGTTTTTAAAACTAACTTTACAGTAGACGCAAATAATTTAAATCAAAGATTCATATTAGAAAATAGAGGAATTGATACTACATCTCTTTTAGTAACTGTTAGGGATACAGAATCTTCAACAAGTATTAGAAAATATACAAATTCTTCAAGCATTTTAGATGTCACCTCAACATCTAAAGTTTATTTTCTTCAAGAAATTGAAGATGAAAGATATGAATTAATATTTGGAGATGGAGTTTTTGGGTCTAAGCTTCAAAATAATAATTACATCGAAGCTTCATATATTATAAGTTCTGGAGAAAGTTCAAATGGAGTTTCTAATTTTAATTTTACTGGTTCATTATTTGACAATAAAGGAACTCCAGTTACAGAAGAAATTTCATTAATTACTACAAATTTAAGTTCTTCTTCTGGATCTGAAATTGAATCTGTAAATTCTATTCGCAATTTTGCTCCGAGATTATATTCTGCACAAAATAGAGCAGTGACTGCATCAGATTATGAGACTATTGTTTCTAGAATTTATTCCGAAGCAGAGTCTGTAAGTGCTTTTGGTGGAGAAGATTTAAATCCTCCACAATTTGGAAAGGTTTTTATTTCAATAAAACCAAAGTTTGGATCTTTTATATCAAATAATATTAAAGATAATATCAAACAAAGACTTAAAAAATATACAGTTGCTGGCATATCACCTGAAATATTAGATATTAAATTTCTTTATATTGAATTGGAAACAAACGCATACTACAACTCAAATACAACTTTGAGTCAAAATGCACTAATAACAAAAATATATGACAATATAAATGCATATTCGGATTCTGAAGAGTTGAATAAGTATGGTGCAAGATTTAAATATAGTAAGTATCAAACACTCGTCGATAATACTGATGCTGCTATTACTTCAAATATTACAAGAATTCAAATTAGAAGAGATTTAAAAGTATCTCAGAATCAATTTGCCCAGTATGAGATTTGTTTTAGAAATGCATTTTATGTCAAAAATGTCAGTGGATATAATATAAAATCTTCTGGATTTAAAGTAAGTGGAATATCAAACATAGTTTATTTTGGAGATTCTCCAAATCCAGATAAAAAGTCTGGAAGTTTGTTCTTATTCTATTTAAATTCGGATAATACTCCTGTCATTGTGAAAAGGTCTATTGGTACTGTTGATTATTTGACAGGAGAAATTGTAACAAATCCATTGAATATCATTTCTACAGCAAAAAATGACGGTGGAACTCCTATCATTGAGATATCTGCTATTCCACAGTCAAATGATGTTCTTGGAGTGCAGGACATTTATTTGCAGATAGATATTAATAGAACACTTGTCAATGTATTACCAGATAATGTTGAATCTGGTTCAGATACTTCTGGATCAAATTATATCGTTACCTCTAGTTATTCAAATGGCAATTTAGTCAGAAATTAATAAATGGAAAGCAGAGTAAAAATCAGTTCTATTGTAGAATCTCAATTACCTTCTTTTGTTAGAGAAGATTATCCTCTTGTAGGCGAACTTTTAAGAGAATATTACAAATCACTAGAATCAAAAGGTTCTGCATACGATATCTTACAAAATATAGACCAATATGTTGATGCTAATAACTTAATAAATTTTACAGAAACTACTAATCTCACACAAGATGTACAAATATTTGATGATATTATCAATGTAGAAACTACAAAAGGATTTCCAAATACTTATGGTATTGTTAGCATTGATAATGAATTAATTTTATATAAGTCAAAAACAGAAACTCAATTTTTAAATTGTTCAAGGGGATTTAGTTCAGTTATAGGATACTCAGAAAATGATACTGAAGACTTAACTTTTTCTGATAGTTTGGCAGATTTTCATTCCCAACTTGATATTACTGGAGAAAATCCAAATAGAGTTAAAAACATTGGCTCACTATTTTTAAAAGAGTTTTTTAAGAAAACAAAAAGTCAATATCTTTTTGGATTTGAAGGTAGAGAATTATTTTCTGAAGTAAATAAAAATATAGTTCTTAAGCAGTCTAAGGATTTTTATTCATCAAAAGGAACAGAAAGATCTTTTGAAATATTATTCAGAATTCTTTATGGAAAAGATGTTGAAGTTATTTTACCAAAAAATAATCTAATTCAACCATCATCAGCAAATTATAGAGTATCAAGAAATTTTGTTGCTGAGGGAGTACAAGGAAATATTGAAGACCTTAGAAATAGAACCATATTTCAAAATCAATTTGCAAATATCACAAAATCTTTTGGTACAGTAAGCAACGTACAAAAAATAATTAGAAAAGGAAAAATATATTATACATTAAGTGTTGATTTTGATTTTGATAAAGATGTTATTGTTTCAGGTTCTATTTTTGGAAATTTACAGGTAAATCCAAAAACAAAAATAATAGATGATGTATCAATATCTTCGGATACTATTTGTGTCGATTCTACAATAGGATTTCCAAAAAGTGGCCAATTGACTGTAAATTTAAATGGAACTGATTTAGTAATTAATTACAAATCAAAAACAATTAATGAATTTTTAGGTTGTTCAGGAATAACTCAGACTATTCCCAACGAATCGGAAATTTCTTTGAATACCTATGCCTATGCTTTTGATGACAATGGTGATGAAATAAGATTTAGAATTACTGGAGTTTTATCTGAAGTAGAACTTTCCAGAGAAAATTTTTACTATGAAAAAGGTGATAAAGCAAGTATCACAAATCTTGGATATATTGGAAAAAATTACCAAGAAAACAATTGGTTTTTCAATACTTCGGTACTATGTAATGTTAAAACATTCTCAATAAAAGGTAATGGAAATTATTTTGTAGAAACTTTTGATTTTAATGGAATTTACAAAGGAGATTCTGTAGAGATTGACTATGTAGATGGAATAGATGATCAAAGAAAGACTGATATCATATCCGGAGAAAGTATATTATATACTTCAGGAAATGTTCCTGGAAGATCTTTTACAATAACAAATACTGACAAAAACATAAAAAATATTTTTTCTGTCAAAAAATTACTTTCAAAATACGATAAAAAATACATTTCAAATGTATCAAATGTATATAAAGACTTTGATGAAAATATTGAATATATTACATCTTCATCTCTACCATCATATCCAAATAGACAGGAAATAAACACATCAAAGGTAATTTTAAAAAATAAAATAGATTCTGGAGAATTAATTAATCTTGTTTCTTTTGGAGAAAATCATGGATTTTTGACGGGAGATGAAGTATCATTTTTCGTAAATTCGAGCAATCAATCTGGACTTGGTTTAACAGTTATAACTGGTTCATATTACGTCAAAAAAATTGATGATAAATCAATTAAGTTGGCAAAAAGTAGGTCAGACTTAGCAAAAGATTCTTACTTATCTGTAGAAAATTTTGACCCGCAAGAATCTACATTCGAATCAGCAGGTACGTTATCTCTTAAAAAGTTTTCTAAAAATAAAAACCTTACAGTTTCTGAAGTAGACACACAAAGATTAGTAAGACTCATAAAAAATCCAGAAATTGACGAAAAAAAATATAAAACTGAACCAGGAACTGTCGGGATTCTTATAAATGGCGTTGAAATACTCAACTACAAATCAAAAGACTCCATTTATTATGGCCCTATAAGAACAGCAGAGGTTGTTTCTCAAGGAAACAACTATGATATTATAAATCCGCCAGAGTTAGTTATTGATAAAGAAAGTGGAGATCAGGCTAAAGGATATGTTTCTGTAGAAGGATCTTTAAAGAGAATAGATGTTATAGATGGTGGATTTGATTATCTAGATGTACCTATCATTACTATTAAGGGAGGGTCTGGAAGTGGAGCTTCGGCAGAAGCAAAAATGATTAGTTATGATTATTTTATTGATATAAATTCATCTACAACAAATGAAAATATAAACCTTTCTACAAATACTCTCGGATTTTCAACATATCATAAGTTTAGAGATGGAGAATCTATAATATACAGAACAAATAATAACCAAGTAATTGGAGGATTATCTACAGATGCAAAGTATTATGTGAAAGTAATTGATGATAATAAAATTACTTTACACAAAAATTTAGAAGATTCACTAAGTTCTTCTAATCCAGTAAATTTGACGGGATATGGGATAGGCAATCATAGATTTGAATCGACTATAAGAAAGCAAAAGATAAATTCAATTGAAATACTTAGTTCCGGAGAAGGATATAAAACAGCAAAAATCACTGTACCATCTTCAGGAATTATTACTTCCACAAATACAATAAAAGTAAATAATTCAAATAAATCTCCTTATAGTGATAAAGATATAATACAATATCTTGGGGGAGATTCTACTGTAGTTGGACTAACAACTGGAAGCAAATATATTGTAACAACAGTCGATGAAACTTCCTTTAAGTTATCAATACTTGGCGTTGGAGTAACTAACAGATATTTTTATTATGATACAAAGGAATATGTAAATATAGAAAGTGTTGGTTCCGGCAACTATACTTTTGATTATGAACCCATTACAGTAACTGTTGAGGGAGAGGTTGGGATATCTACATTAAGTAGAGTGGATATAAATGCCAAACTGCAACCAATATTTCAAGGTCAAATCAAATCCACCTTTATATATGAAGGAGGAACAAGATATGGATCTCCAGAGATAATAAATTATGTTAAACAACCAAATTATTCTCTAGGAAAAATATCGTCCAAAGCAACGGCAGTTCCAATTATATCGAACGGAAAGATAACGTCAGTTTTAATTAATAATAAAGGAAATGGATATACTGCTCCACCAAAAGTAGTTGTTCGCGGATTTGGAATTGGTGCAATATTAACCCCAATCATTAAGGATAAAAAATTATCAGAAATAAAGGTAATATCCGGCGGAACGGGATACACTAAGGAAACTATAATTGACATTATAGATGAATCTCAAGGGTGTATTTTAAAATTATATCCACAACAATTTACAATAAATGAATTCTTTAGATTATTGAAAACAAATAGAATATCATCAGAAGATGATAGTGTTGTTTATAGGGGATTGAAGGAAAATTATGGATTACAATATACTCATTTATATGCACCAAATAAATTTAGAGACTCTGTTTTTAGAAGTAAAACATTTTCGAATGGAACAAATTACAGATCTGATTTTCAGAATGATATAAATGAAGACAAGTATCATTCTCCAATTTTAGGATGGTCGTATGATGGATACCCAATTTATGGCCCATATGGATATGATTCTCCAAATAATAAAAAAGTTAGGAGAATGGTTAGTGGGTATAAATTAACCGGAATCCGAGAAGGTGCAGATAGAGAAATCTTTCGTTTTTATCCAACAGGATATTTTGTTGAAGATTACGAATTTGTGGGAAATGGTGATTTGGATGAAAGTAATGGAAGATATTGTGTAACTCCAGAGTATCCTAATGGAATTTATGCATACTTTATGACAATAAGTGAAGATTTTTCATCAGAAATATCTTTTGATGCGAGAAAGGAACCAGTGTTTCCATATATCGTTGGAAATTATTATAAATCAAAGCCAACATTTTTTAATTTTGACCCAAATTCAAATCAAGAGCAGTTTGAATTTGAAAATACTAAGGTTTTACGAAATACTTTTGCTCTCAATATAGGTAGTGATAATTCAAGGTACAATTATCTGCTTAATAATGAAGATTTAAATTCTCAAGAATCTGAGGTTTTATCTATAATAAGGGGTGGAGTTGAAAACGTCAAAATAATTTCTCCTGGAGATGGATATAAAATTGGAGAAAGACTTTCTTTCAACAATACAATTACTTCTGGTAATGGAGTAGCGGCTAAAGTAGAGTCTATTAAAGGAAAAACTATAGAATCTATCACAAACGAAAGTAGATTCTTACCGAACATTGAGTTTTATAAGACAAACATAGAAAATAGATTGGTCGGATTTGCCACCGCTCCACATTTATTAAGTAATGGAGATTTCTTTAAAATAGAATCCTTATCAAAAAATAATCCAATTATCCAAAATTCATTTAATGTGGGAGTAAGAACGGATAATTTAATTTTAAATGCTGCAGTTGGAAATACCAGTATAACTGGATTATCTACTTATTTTTCTGTTTATGGGTCTTTAAGTTTTCCAAATATTAGAGAAAACGACATATTAACGATAGGTTCTGAAGACGTTAAAGTTTTATCTATTGATAAAGAGTCTTCTAGAATTAAAGTCCTTAGAGAACAAAATTCTACAACTTCTTCCGCACACCAGGCTTATTCTGTTCTGAATGAAAATCAAAGAAAGTTTTTTATCAATCTTGATAAAAAACTAGATTCTTTTAATTACAAAATTAATAGAGAATTATATTTTAACCCCATAGAATCTTTAGGTATAGGGACAGTAGGAATAGGATCCACTGTAATTTTTTCCAACCCCGGAGTTGGACAGACTTCAATACAAATTCCATTAAAATCAATTTACCTAAAAGACCACAAATTAGAAACAGGAGATAAATTAATTTACAATGCAAATAGTGGAATTGGAATATCAGTATCTAATATATTTAATACATTTACGTTAAATGATGGTATAACAGTTTATGTTGCAAGGTTATCAAATGATTTAATTGGAATATCCACAAATAAAGTTGCATTGGGAACAGAAGGAGAATTTGTTGGAATAGAAACTAGCACATCACTACTATATTTCAATGGAGTAGGAACTGGAGATTATCACAGTTTTACCACAAATTATGATAACGTTCTTACTGGTGCACTTTCCGTTAACAAAATAACAGTATCAACAGCATCTTCTTTTGGATTAAGGGGAGGTGATGAAATATTCTTAAATGTAAAAGAAAAAGATTCGGTAAATATTGCGGTAAAATATAATGATTATCACAGAAGACTAATTATCAATCCTCAAGATTTTTCCAATTCTGATGTTGATACTACAAAAAATACCATAAGGATAGTCAATCATAATTTTGACTCTGGACAAAAAATAATATACAATTCTTCAAATACAATTGGAGGATTGGAAGATAATCAAATTTATTATGTTATTGTTTTTGATAAAGATCATATTAGACTTTCAGCAACTTATTATAACTCAACATCTTTAGATATTGTACCAATAAATTTAACATCCCAATTCTCAGGTACAATTTCACCAATAAATCCAAAAATAAATTTAAATAGAAATCAATCGGTAATATTTGATTTATCAGATTCCTCACTATCACAACCATTTGGAGTAGGAAGAACTTCTTCTTTTGACTTTAAAATATATAAGAATAAGTTTTTTAATGATGAATATTTTCCAATAACAACATTGGGGACATCAAAAATCACAAAAAATGGTTCTATTGGATTATCTCCTGCAACTTTATCATTTACACTAGATGAAGATTTTCCAAATAACTTATACTATAATCTTAAAATATTGGATGGTAACACTAACCAAATTAAAAATGAACTTTTTACAGACAGGGAAGTAGACAATTTCAATTTAATTAAATTAAATTCCTCAGGTTTGAATGGAAAACATATAATAACTGGAATTCAAACAAATTCATTTAGTTTTACTGGAGATTTTTACGTTGATAAAACATTTAATTCTACAAATTCTGCAAGTGAATATTATACAACTTCTCTCAATGAATCTGGACCAATAAACAATATAAAAATAAATTCTTCAGGAAAATTGTATGACAAGCTTCCAAAAATAAATGGAGTAGTTTCTGCGGCAGGAACTGGTGCAATTCTAATTCCACAGAGCAAATCTATAGGAAAAATACAAAAAACCAGAATTTTAGATATTGGTGCAAATTATTCATCTGACAAAACATTAAAACCCCTTTTAAAATTCCCAACAATATTAAGAGTTGAACCATTAACATCTATAGAATCTATAAAAATTTCTTCAGTTGGAAATAATTATAATACAAATCCTAATTTAGTTTTAATTGATGGGTTTACAAATAAACAAGTTGAAGATATTATTCTTGATTGTGACTTAGAAAATCAAAAAGTAACAGTAATACAAAATACAAAAGGAATTTATAATGTATCACCAAAAATAATTCCAATTAACAATAGTAATGGTGTTGGGATACTTGAGGTTGAATATGACAATGCAACAAAAATTGTAACCATAAAATTGGATACACAATTTAGTTCTATTGAAGATTTTCCATTTTCTCTCAATCAAAAAGTTTTAATTGAGGGAGTTTCTATTAAAGAAAATACTGACTCCTCGATAATCACAAAAGGGTTTAATTCTATAAATTATAATTATTCGACATTTAAGTTGATAGAAGTTGTTCCTTCAATTGGAGGTTCTGGAGCGTCTGTTAAGTATTCACTTGAAGATTACTTGGATTCTTCCGAAATTCCTGGAGATTTTGATTTAGAAAATTCTATTGGAAGAATAATATCTGAAGATGATTTTCCAAAATTTAAAATCAATTTAAAAAAGAATGAATTTTTGGTTGGAGAAACTACAATTTCTGAAGGAATTGTTGGTGAGGTGCAGAAATATGATTCAGTAAATGAGTACTTGACTATAAAAACAAAGGAAAAAATTCCAAATAATGTGAGTATTTTTGGCAGATCTTCAAATTCTTTAGCTTTAATTAAAGAAGTTTTAGAATATGAAACAAGATACAATATAGATTCTTCATCCATTATTGTTCAGGGGTGGAAAGATACTATAGGTTTTCTTAATGATAATATTCAGAGAATACAAGATAGTGATTATTATCAACTTTTTTCATATTCATTAAAATCCGAAATTGAATTTAAAGAGTGGAATAGTATCGTAAGTAATTTGAATCATACTTTGGGATATAAAAGATTTGGTGATTTGATTGTTGAAAAAACAGTTACTGCAGAAATTGATTCAAATCAGAATAATGGTGCGGTCATTGCGACGTGTGATTTAACTAATATAACTAATATTGATGCAGTTTATGATTACGATTTAGCGTCTGAAAATGGGGTTTTAATTGAAGAAAATCTAACAAGTGATGAAATAACATTCAATTCAGTATTCTTACAAGATTATGCAGAATCAATAGGAAATAGGGTATTGCTGATTGATGATATAAGTTCACAATTTAGTACATCAACGACATCAAAAACAACAGTAACTACATTTAGTATTTAAAATGGCAAAAGTAAGATCAAGTAGGGTATATTTAAATGTAAAGGATACTGAAAATCCTGATAGAAGACAATCCTCTATTATTAGTTTTGTGACTGATGGTAATGAGATTTTTACAAATGAATATGGAAAATTATTTACTTTAGACGAGATTGGCAGTTTCAATCTAGAAAGATCTGAATTTGACGATCAAGCATCACTACAAGTTACTTTTGCACCAATTGATGGTAGGAATAATCTTTATAATTTTAGTTTTTTGATATATGACACAAAAAAAGATGAATTTATTCCAGATTCATATTTTTTTGGAAATACTGTAAAACTTGATACTGCATATACACAAATTTCTGCTGGAATAGGAACAACTACTATTGTTAAAATAGATTCTACCGAATACACTTCAGGAAAGTTATCATTTTCGTTATCATCTTTAGATGATTTAAACTATGAACATAATGAAATAAACTTTGCTCATGATGGTTCAAATATTAGTAGTTCTAATTTTGGAAGAATTACAATATCCAATAATTCTTCAATAGAAACTTCTGGAATAGGAACTTATGGTTTAGTTTTTAATGGGACGGATATTGATGTATTATTTTATCCGAGATTAAATACAGACTTTAACTGTAGTTCTATTTCAGTTTCTGTAGCAAATACCACGAAAACAATAGTAACTCAAAAACTTTTATCTGGCGGACTATTAGAGTCTGTGAATGTTTCAATAGCATCATCAATAGATCCATCTGCTAGTGTAATTGCAGATTATACCTCAGACTATAATTTTGGTTATTTTGTAGTGCAAATAACCGACACAACAAATAATAGTGTTCAACTTTCAGAAATTGTAGTATTAAATAATGATGCTGATTCTAGAATAATTGAATATGGAGTTGTTGCAACTAACAATATATTAGGAACTTTTACCTCAAATAGTGCAGCGATAACGGAACTCATTTTTACACCAAATCCAGATATTGATGTTGAAATAACTCTTTTACAGCATTCGATAACGAATTTAAATTTAGGAGATATTGATTCTCTAATTGATTTAAATGTTGGAGCAGTAATTTCAGGCGTTACTCAATTAATTAGCGGAAAAGATTTTGCAAAAGAATTTAATTTAACTTCCAAAAAAATTCCAATTTTTCAGAGAAGATTTAATGCAGAACTGCAATCTTCAGCAACAAATCCCGCGAGTGTTGATCTCGAAAGGAATTTAATTTACTTACCAGGTCATTATTTTGTTTCTGGAGAAAGAGTTGAATATGAACCAGATCCATTACAATACGTAGATATTCTTACAGCAAATACAACAGCACAAGTAGACTTGGGAGACACTAATGTTGAAGTAGATAATACTACAGGTCTGCAAGTTGGAGATTATATTTTTAATGGTGGAAAGTATATATCTCTAAGTCAAGTTGGAGTAAGTTCAGTTTCTATTTCCAGTACAATAACACAACAAATTCTTTCTGGAGTAGCAATTACATTTTCCAGATTATTTGATACCGAAGAGGTATCAACTATTAGTGCCATTCCTATAGAAAATACATTTATTTCTGGAGTTGGGGTAACTGATAAACTTAGTGGAAACTTATATGTATATAAACAAGATGATAGATTTATTGGATTTACAACTTCCCCAGCGGATGCACTGTTAAATCCACCAAAATTAATTCAGTTTACTGGACTTGGTGTGGGAATAAATCATTTTATCACTTCAACAAATCAAAATTCCAAATCCTTAATATTAATTGATAATATTGCTCAAGCACCTATAGTTGCAACATCAGTAACTTCATCTTTAGCATCAAATTTAAATCTATCTTCAAATATTTTATCTTTTACCGGAATAACATCATTTTTTAGTGGAGATTTGATTGAAATAGAAGATGAAATAATGAAAATTATTGCAGTTGGTGTCGGCAATTCTGTGGAAGTTTCAAGACCAATTTTGGGTTCATCATTAAAAGAACACTCTCAAAATACTTTAATAACTAAACTAAAAGGCAATTATAAAATTAAAAAAAATATCCTTTATTTTGATGAAGCTCCTTATGGTCCAATAGTTGATGGTGTCAATGGTGACATTAATGTTAGATCATCTTTTCAGGGAAGAGTATTTTTAAGATCAGCAGATGTTAGTTCTGGAGAAAGTGCATATAATAGAAATTATGTATTTGATGATATAAGCGATCAATTTGACGCATCTACAAAATCATTTACCGTAAAATCTGACAAGCAAGATATTGTAGGATTTTCAGAATTAAATTCTATAGTATTAATAAACAATATTATTCAAATACCAACAGATAATTTTAATTTAACAGAAAATTTATCCCAAACTCAATTAAACTTCACTGGAACTGGAACTTCAATCAAATATGATGTCAATAATGCATCAATACCTAGAAGGGGTATAATAGTTGCTACAGCATCTAGTAATGGATTTGGATATCAACCATTGGTTTCTGCTGGAGGAACCGCAGTAGTTTCTATTGCGGGTACAATTCAATCTATAAGTATTGGAAATAGTGGTTCTGGATACAGAAGCGGAATTCAAACATCGGTCAATGTCAAAGTTCAATCTTATAGTAATGGGAAGTTAAATACAGAGTTTGTTGGTGTTGCTTCAATATCAGATGGTAATGTTGTTGGCGTCAATATAACAAATCCAGGATCTGGATATACATCAACAAATCCACCAGAGGTAATTTTTGATTCTCCATTTTCATACTCAGATTTAAGATTAAAAGTCAATTCTGGAATTGGTACAGAAGCATCTATTGATATTGTTGTTGGTCAGGGTTCTAGTGTAATAGATTTTACCATAAAAAACTTTGGTTATTCTTATAATATTGGAGATGTTTTAACCTTAGATGTAGGAGGAACTACAGGAATACCAACCAATACAGCATTACCATATAGAGAATTTAAGTTGGTAGTGGAAAGAGTTTTTTCCGACGATTTTAGTGGATGGTCATTAGGAGAACTAGAAACTCTCGATGAGTTAGACGAATTATTTGATGGTAATAAAACTACTTTCCCAATTTCTAGAGGGGGAAACAGATTTGCAATAATTAAAGAAAAAGGTGGAAATATTGAATTAAATACAGTATTATTAGTTTTTATTAATGATGTCCTTCAGGAACCCGATGTCGCTTACAAATTTAATGGAGGAAGTACAATTACTTTCACTGAAGCACCAAAAAATGGCGATAAAGGAAGAATAATATTTTATAAAGGAACTCCAAATATAGATGTTATTGATGTTGATTTGTTGGAAACGATAAAAACGGGTGATAAGGTTGAATTGGTTGGAGATAAATTTAATCTTATTGAGCAGAAGAGATTGGTAACTGACATATTATTACCGGATGTTTTAGAAACAAATCCATATTCTGGAAAAGGAATCACTGAAGATTCTAATTTATTCCGACCATTAAATTGGTATAGGCAAAGAAATGATTTGATAATAGATAAAAAAGAAGTTAACAAGAGTAGGGTTAGATATGAATCATATGTAAATCCAACAGCAAAATTAATCCAATCTGTAGGAATAGGTTCTACACAAATATTTGTAGATTCAGTTAAAACTATTTTTGACCCACAGCAGGAAAATATAAGTCCAACATCTCCAGAAATTTTAAAAACAATTCAAATCATTGATAATAGCGAATTAGTTTCTGCAGCAGCCACTGCAATAGTTTCTGCAGCAGGGACTATACAATCTATAGTCATATCCAACGGTGGAGTTGGATATACTACAAGTTTATTAAAACCAGAAATATCTGCTTCTATACAATATCCAATAGGAATAGGAAAAAGTGGTGTTGCTACTTTAAAAACAAATCTGGTTGGAGGATCAATATCATCAATTGATGTAATTTCTCCGGGTTTTGGATACACTCAAACAAATCCACCACTAGTTTTGATAGAAGAAAGAAGTGCAAAAGTCAATGAAATTAAAAATGTTTCGTACTTGGGCGATTTTGGAATCATAACGGGAATAGCAACAACAAGTGTCGGATTGGCTTCTACAGGATTAGTGTTTGATTTCTTTATACCAAATGATTCATATTTAAGAAATATTAATGTAAATAACCCAACAACTAATACAAGTAATATATCAGAAAACTATTATTTCAAATTATCAAACTCAAAAGTTGGTAGTGGATTGACGAGTTTGAGAAGTGATGGAAGTATTATTGGAATCGGAACAGAAAATATTGATAACATATATCAAGCAATTTCTGTGTCTGCAGCTACAACAGAGGTCTATGGGGGAGGAACTGAAGATGTAATCAAAGTTACTGTTAGTGTTTCCGATTATAATCAAATAGATTCTTCAATTGGATATGGAACGTATTTTGGAGATTTTAGTTGGGGATTGATTGAAATACCTACAATAGATAATGAATATTCTGTATCTCCAGAATATGGAGTTGTTGGATTGAATACAACACCAACAATAAGAAGAGTAAATAGACTCAGATTCGCTAATTATGATAATATTTGATTTTATTTACATTTATATTAAATAAATATAGAAAAAAGTAATAAATCAATGTCTGCGATTATAACAGATCAATTTAGAATTCTGAATGCTGATAACTTCATAACATCGGTTGCTTCTACAGCAAATTGTTACTATGCCTTTGTTGGGTTGACAAACTCAACAGATTATGATTCCGATTGGGAAACATCACCAAGATCTCCGATAGATTCTTTTGACAATTACAATGATATTTGGGACACGGTTGTCGCTTTAAAAAGATTAAATTCTCAAGATGTGCGAAAAGTTGTAAAAAAGAATACTTGGACAAGTGGAAATACTTATGATATGTATAGGCAGGATGTGAGTAGAAATAAATTATCAATTCCTTCAGAAAGGACAAGTTTATATGAATCAAACTTTTATGTTGTGAATAGTGACTTTAGAGTTTACATTTGTCTTTCCAATGGAACAGACCCAGATAATCTCAACGGAAACCCATCTTTGGATGAACCAACATTTACAGATTTAGAACCAAAAGCAGCTGGTGTAAGTGGTGATGGTTATATTTGGAAGTATCTTTACACATTAAAACCATCAGATATTGTAAAATTTGATTCTATCGATTATATTTTTACTCCCCAAAACTGGGCGACAAGCATCGAAAATGCTGCAGTAAGAGAAAATGCAAATCCGGATGTGAGTGGTCAATTAAAAGTTGCTCTAATAAAAAATAGAGGAACTAATTTAGGAGTTGCACCAAAAACTTATGAAAATGTAAAAATTATAGGAGATGGTTTTGGAGCAACTGCAACAATAGTTGTGGGTAATGATGCTACAGTAGATAGTATTGACATTACATCAGGTGGAAGTGGATATACTTTCGCAAAGATTGATTTAGAATCTGCTAGTATAAGTGGAGATATTTTACCAACATTTGATGTAATAGTTCCACCTTTAGAGGGACATGGTTTTGATATTTACCGCGATCTTGGAGCAAAAAACGTACTAATTTATTCCAGAATTGAGAATGATAATTTAAATCCAGATTTTGTTGTTGGAAATAAAATTGCTAGAGTTGGAATTGTAAAAAATCCTTTACAATTTGGCACTTCTTCATTATTGAGTGAAGAAAAGGTGAGCAATACATATGCACTAAAACTTCAAGGAAATATTTCAAATGCAAATTATCCATTTAACAGTATCATAACTCAACAAATTGGAGTTGGGAAAACTGCTGTTGGTAGAGTTGTTTCTTATGACAATAGAACTGGTGTATTAAAATATTGGCAAGATAGAAGTTTGGTTGGATTTACTACAGGCACTAGCGATTTGTCTTCCACAGAACCATCATATGGATATGAACAGTATAGATTCTCCTCCTCAGGCGGAAATATTGATGGAACTATTAGTAGTTTACCAATTCAAATAGAATTTAGTGGGTTGACTACTTCTATAGATAGTAAGACATATAATCTTGGACAATTGTTTGAAAACGGGGTTTCGAATCCTGAAGTTAAAAAATACTCTGGAGACATGATCTACATCGATAATAGACCATCTATTACTAGATCAATAAACCAAAAAGAAGATATCAAAGTTATTTTTCAATTCTAATTAAAAATCATGCCACAAGAAACTAACCTCAACGTATCCCCTTATTTTGACGACTTTGATAAAGAAAAGGATTACTATAAGGTATTATTTAAACCAGGATACCCAATTCAAGCTAGAGAATTAAATAATTTGCAATCAATTTTGCAAAATCAAATTGAACAGTTTGGAACAAATATATTTAAGGAGGGTTCTAAGGTAGTTCCAGGACAACTTACCTATCTTAGTAATTTTTATGCTGTAGAAATTGAATCAGATTTTTCTGGAATACCAGTTTCTTTGTATTTAAATAACTTAGTGGGAAAAATAATTTCAGGAAGAACTTCTGGAATAAAAGCCAAGGTAGAAAAGGTATTGAAAGCGGAAGAATCTGATAGAGGAAGAATAACATTATATGTAAGTTACTTAGAATCTTCATCGGAAAATTTAGAAGGTAGAGAATTTTTAGATAATGAAGTTTTATTGGCAGAAACTCCTATATCATTTGGAAATAGTTTTATTTCGTCAAATGAAGGATTTGCAAACACAATTTTGAACAATTCCACCTCAACAGGTTCTGCATTTTGCTTATCTAATGGAATTTATTTTTTAAGAGGAAATTTTGTACAGGTAAAGGATGAAATTTTAATTCTAGATCAATATGATAATAAACCAAGTTATAGAGTTGGTTTATTTGTCGATGAGCAATTGGTTAATTCGGACGATGATTCCTCTTTAAATGATAACTCTCAAGGATTTAGCAATTTTTCTGCTCCCGGTGCAGACAGATTAAAAATAGAAACAAAATTATTTAAAAAGTCTCTTGACGATTTTGATGATACGAATTTTGTTCAGTTAGCTACTGTACAAAATGGGGTTTTAAGAGAAGTAAATACTGGAACCGATTATAATATTTTAGCTGACGAACTGGCAAGAAGAACTTTTGATGAATCGGGACATTATTATGTCAAAGCATTTAATACATTTTGTAAAGACAGTTTGGATGATGGAAATGGAAATGGTGGAATATTTGAAGATGGTCAAATAACTTACGGTGGTTCGGTTCCAAGTGAATCCTTAGCAACTTATAAAATAAGTGCAGGAAAGGCATATGTAAAAGGATATGAAGTTTCATTAGAAGGTCCCACATTTTTGGATGCACAAAAACCGAGAACAACAAAAACTTTAAAGGAACAATCAGTAAATTTTGGATATTCTCCAACGTTTTTTGTCAACAATCTTACGGGAACTCCTCTTATCGAATTTAATACCTCCAGCGTATTAAGTTTAAGAGACCAAAAAGTTGGAATAGATTCTGGTTCTGAATCTGGAATTGAAATTGGATCTGCCAGAGTTTATGATTTTTATCTAGATGAAGGAGGATACACTGGAAACCTGAAGAATAACAAATGGGGATTATCATTATTTGATGTTCAAATTTTTTCGACATTAAATCTTACTGAACCAGTAACTTTAACAACACCAATATACATTAAAGGTAAGTCTACTGGTGCTACTGCTTTTTTAAAAAGTTCAGTATCTTCTGCTAGTACAATTACAATATATCAAATAAACGGAAATTTTTCAGAGAAAGAAGTAATTGAATTTTCAAATGCTGATCAGGATAATAATGTAAGATTTATTGAAACAATTAGAAACTATGAGACCTCAGACGTAAAATCAGTATTTTCAACTGCGGCCGCAGGTGCCGGAGTAACATTTTCTGCTGATGTTGTACAAAATGCAAACTTAAGATTTGGTCAAGCACAAATAACAGAAGGTTTATCAGGAATATCGACAGTTACCGTTGAGGGTTTCGATATTACTAAACAATTGAATGTTGGTAATATTATTAGATGCACTCAACCAGGAATTAGCACATTCTCATTCTCTAGAGTAACTTCAATTAATGAAGATGAAAATAGGTTTACGATCGAGTCTGTAGAAGATGTTGGAAATGTCGTATATGGAAAATTGCCTACAACCACTATTAACGTAAATAATTTGGTTAGATGTGGTTCTAATATATCTCCAATAGCAGAAAGTGGGAATAGTGCTTCAAATAGAACACTCTACAGCACACTGGCAAAGAAAAATGTAGAATCTGTTAATTTAGATAACTCTCAATTAACATTGAGAAAACAGTTTACTGGAATAACAATTACAGATGGGTCTACTAATAATATAGATGCCGGAGATAATGAAATATTCTTACCATTTGATGAAGAAAGATATACATTAACAAGAAGTGATGGTTCACTTGAAAGATTGAGTTCGGATAAAATAGAGTTTGTATCTGGAAGTGGAAACAAAAGGATAAGATTAAACAATCTCGGTTCAAATGATACTAATTGCATTTTAACGGCATCATTAAGAAAAAGTAAGATAAAGTCTAAAGTAAAGAAAAAGAAAATAGTAGAAAGTATCATTATCAACAAATCATCAAATCCTGCATCAGGCACTGGTGAAGAAAGTTTGAATGATGGATTAACTTTTGGAAACTATCCGTTTGGTACTAGAGTTGATGATGATGAGATTTGTTTAAATTATCCCGATGTAAGAACTTTGTATGGAATATTTGAATCAGAATCAACTTCAGACCCAGAAGTTCCATCATTAGTCTTAAATTCTCTTAATGGACAAACATCAACGACCAATGATTTAATTATTGGAGAAGTTATAACTGGAAAGACTAGTGGCACAAAAGCTCTTTATGTGGAAAGAAAAAATGATACTGAAGTAGGTTTCATATACCAAAAAGACACAGAATTTATTGAAGGTGAATTAGTTTCATTTTCAAAATCAAATGTGATTGGTTCAATCTCATCAATCAAGGTTGGTAGTAAGAATATAATAGATAATTATAAACTTAATTCTGGACAAAAACTCACTTATTATGATTACTCAAGAATTATTAGAAATGAAGATGCACCGAAACCAACAAGAAAACTTAAAGTTTTATTTTCTAGATTTTATTATGATTTATCAGATGTTGCAGATGTAACTACTGCCAATTCCTACAATACTTTCAACTATAAAGATGATATTGAAACTATTGAGGGAAATAGATTAACCGATATTATTGATTATAGACCAAGAGTTTCTAATTATAATGTAACTTTGAATGGAAAATCTCCATTTGAGTTTGAAGGTAGAAATTTTAACAATTCTAGGCACAGTTCGAGTAGTGTAATTTCTCCAGAAGAACCTCTTATCTTAGATTATTCATATTATCTACCAAGAATTGATAGAATTTATTTGACAAAAGATAAATCTTTTGTTGTTAAGTTTGGAAATCCTGCAGACAACCCAGTTCTTCCCCAAGAAGTTGCTGGGGCAATGAATATTGCAAATATATATCTCCCTGCATACTTATACAATACTTCAGATGCTCGGATTGAATTTATATCTCATAAGAGATATCAAATGAAAGATATTTTTGGATTAGAAAAAAGAATTAAGAACTTAGAATATTATACATCACTTTCTTTGCTAGAAACTGCAACACAAAATCTATTCATTGATGATGGAACAGGAACTGGTTTAAATAGGTTTAAGTCAGGTTTTTACGTTGACAATTTTTCAACATTATTGGGACAAGATCTTTCAAATGGAGTTAAAAATTCTATTGATACCAGAAAAGGAGAATTGAGACCATCACATTATACAACAAATATAAACTTAGAAATTGCAAATAACACAATCCCTGGAGTAGGATCTACAACTCAAGAAAATGGTGATAAGAGGTTTTCCAATATTGTTGGGTCTTCTTTAAAAAGAGTTGGAGATACTCTTCTTTTGGATTACGACAGTGTTTCTTGGTTAAAGCAACCATTTGCAACAAGAACTGAAAATGTAACACCATTCTTTGTCAAATTGTGGGAAGGTTCTATCCAAATAAACCCATCAGTTGATGTTTGGGTTGATACCAAAAGAATAGAAGCTAAAAATATAGATTTTGAAGGTTCTTTCTTAGGGGTTGCAGAAGCACTGAGGGCAGAAATAACAACAACAGAAGATGGAGAAAGACTTGGAGTAAGTCCCGTTATATGGAATTCTTGGGAAACTACTGGTGTTGAATTTGATAGAAGGTTTGAAACTAGTTCTTCAACATCAACAGGTTCAAGTAATGGTGGTTGGAGACCAGCAACTCTTGCAGAATTCAATGAATTGAGAGGTACAAACAGAACAGGAACCGTTCCACGAAACTTTAGAGTTGCGGAAGTTACAAGTTGGAGTTCAACTACAACTACTACAAATACGTTTTCTGATACTAATTTAGATCAAAGAAGATCTGGAGTTCAGTATATAGTAAATGAAAGTATTGATACCGAATCTCTTGGCGATAGAATTGTAAAAAGAGATGTTGTTAATTATTTGAGATCAAGGAATCTTGAATTTACTGCAAGAAGACTAAAACCATACACGAGAGTATATCCATTTTTTGAAGGTTCCGCAATTTCTAAATTCTGCTTTAGCAAACTAGTCGAAATTCAAATGACTAGAGGTACTTTTATACCTGGAGAAACTGTCACTATTATTCCCCCAACTACAGTACTTAATAGAAAATCGATTAAAAAAGGCAATTTTAGAGTTAGAGTTGCAAATTCAAATCACAAATATGGTCCATATGATAACCCTACGGACACTTTTGATAGGAATCCTTATAATAGAAATGAAACGATTCCAGAAAACTATTCTTCAACTAGTACAATATTGAATATTGATACAGAGTCTCTTGCAGATAATTCAACGCCAAAATTTTATGGAAATATCGTTAGTGGATCTTTAATTTTTGGAGGAACTTCTAGAGCATTTGCAAGAGTTACTAATGTTCGTTTGGTTACTGATAGAGTTGGAACTTTAATCGCTTCTTTCTTTATTCCTAACGATGTAGAGGATCAAAAATTTGAGACAGGAAGAAGTAGATTGAGGTTAACGAGCAGTTCAACAAATTCAAGAATTCCCGGAGTAATAACAACTGTTGCGGAGGAAACATTCTATTCCGAAGGACAAGTTGATACATATCAAGAAACAACACTATCACTAAGAAATGCAAGAGTTGATGTAAATGATACTCTTGAGCAGGAAAGATCTACTACTGTTAGTTCAGAATTAATAGATTCTAGAACAAGCACTTCTTCATCATCTAGTACTAGATTGACTGGAAGATATATAGATCCTCTTGCACAGTCCTTTATCGTTGATGATGAAACTGGAGTATACTTATCAAAACTCGATTTGTATTTTAGGACAAAGGACGATTCATTACCAGTAACAGTTCAGATTAGAGAAGTTAATTTGGGAATTCCCTCACAAAAAATATTAGCTTTCTCAGAAGTTGAGTTGTCTCCCAATAAAATTAATTTATCGGAAGATGCTTCAGTTGCAACAACATTTGAATTTGAATCTCCAGTTTACCTGGAAGGTCAAAGAGAATATGCTATAGTCGTGCTTTCAAATTCTAACGAATATAATGTTTGGATTTCAAGATTGGGAGAACCAGATGTTTCTACTTTAAATTCGGAAAGAAATCAAATTCTTGTAACAACTCAAAAACTTCTTGGTTCATTATTTAAATCCCAAAATGCATCTTCTTGGACCCCAAGTCAATATGAAGACTTGAAATTTGAACTTTATAGATCGGAATTCAAATCTTCAGGATTTACTGAATTGTTTAATTCTGATTTGGATGATGCAAAAAATGTAATGACAAATAATCCTTTAACAATTTATTCAAATAGTGCAAGGATTTCTTTATCATCAACTATTACAAATACGGAAGTTGCAATTGGACAAACTGTAATTCAAGAAATTGCTGGTTTAGCAACGGCTACAGGATACTTGGTTGGTTATGGTGGAAGTGCCTTTTCAAATTTATCGATAATCAATGCAGGAACTGGTTATACTGGACCAGGAACTTTTAATGGAGTTTCTCTTAGAAGTCTAACTGGAACTGGATTTAATGCAACTGCAGATATTACAATATTGAATAATGTTGCGATAGCAGCAACTATAGCAAATGGAGGAATTGGTTATGTTATTGGTGATGTTCTTGAACCTGTGTCAATAGGTTCTGGATTGGGTAGTGGAATAAAATTAAGTGTATCCAATATAGTTGGAAACAACGAACTTGTAGTTGATAGAATCCATGGCGAATTTAGTCCAAATAAGGATATTAAATTTATTAATTCCTCCGGAATTGTAACTGATTTCACCGATATAGGTACATCTCTTTCGACAATAAACATTTCAACAATTAATGATGGAGAGCATGTTAAAGTTTTCCATAGAAATCATGGAATGCACTCTTCTACAAATATTGTTGAAATCTCTGGAATTGAATCAGATATTTCTAAGCAAAAACTTGAAGCAGTTTATCCAACTGAATCTGGAGTCGAAAGTGAATTATTTGTTTCAAATACATCAATATTCGAAGTCTTTGAAAATAATCCAGTAAGCGTTACCAATAAAGGATATATTAAAATAAATGAAGAAATTTTGAGTTACACTGGGACAACATCAAATACTTTAACTGGAGTAGAAAGAGAAATTGACAATACTAGGGGTTACAATTACTCAGTAAATACTTTGGTCGAAAAATATGAAGTCGGTGGAGTTTCTTTAAGAAGAATAAACAAACAACATAATCTTTCTAATGTTACAATTCCAAATCCAATTGGAGTCGATACATATAATATTAAGATTGATATGTCTTCCAATGGAGTCGATCGAAGTGTAAATACTGGTCTTGGTAAATTAAAGTTTAATAACACAAAAAATGTTGGTGGAGCTGGAGCAGAAGCATCATATAATGTTCAATATGAAATGATTATTCCAAATATAACCCAAGTAACTCCTACAGGAACAAATATCAATTTGAAAATAAGAACTATTAGTGGAAAAAGTTTGGGTGGAAATGAAATATCATTTATCGATAATGGATTTGAAGACCTAACAAATTCAAAGATGCAATATTTTGATTCCCCAAGACTTATTGCATCAAAAGTAAATGAAAGTAATTTCTTGACTGATTTCCCAGGAAATAAATCAACCAATATTTCCGTAAACTTCTTTACCAATGATTCTAGAATTAGTCCTGCTATAGATTTATCTAACACATCATTGACTTTAGTCAGTAATAGAATTAACAATCCAATTACTGATTATGCCAATGATTCTAGAGTCAATACGATTAAAGAAGACCCACATTTATTCTCATATATAACAACTCCAATAAGACTGGAAAATCCAGCATCTTCAATTAAAGTTTTGTTTGATGCATACATTCGTCAAGGATCTGATGTGAGAGTTCTTTATTCGATAAATGGAAGTGATAGATTTACCCTTTTCCCTGGAGATTTAAATATAGCAACCAATGGATCTATCATAAATCCATTAAATAGTAATGGAAAACCAGATAAAAAACAAGTGAAAGTTGACAGAAATCTTGGAAATCCCAGAAGTTATGAGTTTAAGGAATATGTATTTACAGTAAATCTTAACACTTCATTTGAAGATTTTAGAATTAAATTGGTAGGTTCATCAGAAAACCAAGCTTTTGTACCGATAATTAGAAACTTTAGAGCACTTGCATTAGCATAACATGTCACTAATTCCTGTAGAAGGATTTGAAAATCTTTATAGAGATTCGAATTCAAACGCAATAGTAAATACAAATAAACAAGAGTATGAATCTTATTTGAGAAGAAAAAATATCAGTGAAAAACAAAAACAAAAAATTGACTGTATAGAAAATGAATTGGAAGATGTAAAGGGTGAGTTGAAAGAAATAAAATTTTTACTGAAGCAAATTATTGAAAATAAATAAAATTCTTTGTGAATCATAAATATTTTATATGGAGAAAAATAGTTAAATGGCGCAACCATCTTCTAGACAAGAATTAATAAATTATTGTAAAAGAAAACTGGGGGCGCCAGTTTTGGAAATTAACGTTGCTGATGAACAAATTGATGACTTAGTTGACGATGCTATTCAATTCTTTCAGGAAAGGCATTTTGATGGGGTATCTCAGGTTTATTTAAAATATCAAATAACTCAAGATGATATTGATAGAGGTAGAGCTCCAGCAGGAACAAGTTCATCTGCAGGAATTGTAGTAACATCAGCAACTACAAATATTGTTGGTACTGCTACTACATTTACATACAAAGAAAATAGTAATTATTTACAAATACCATCTTCAGTTATTGGAATTAATAAAATATATCAATTTGACGGAACTAATACTGCAACAAATAATATGTTCAGTGTTAAGTATCAATTATTTTTAAATGATGTATATTATTGGGGTTCTACCGAATTATTGACTTATGCAATGACTAAAACTTATTTGGAAGATATAGATTTTTTATTAAGTACCCAAAAGCAAATAAGATTTAATCAAAGAATGGATAGGTTATATTTGGATATTGATTGGGGAAGCATCTCAGTTGGAAATTATCTAGTGATTGACTGTTTCCGCTCACTTAATCCAAATGATTTTACTAGAGTATGGAACGATTCTTGGTTGAAGCAATATCTTACTTCATTGATTAAAAGGCAGTGGGGTCAAAATTTAATAAAATTTCAAGGAGTAAAACTTCCAGGAGGAATTGAGTTAAATGGAAGACAACTCTATGATGATGCACAACGAGAAATAGACATGATAATGGAAAAGATGTCAAATTCTTATGAATTACCACCTTTAGATATGATAGGATAATTAAATGCTTAATCCGTTTTTTCTTCAGGGTTCAAAATCAGAGCAATCTTTAATTCAAGATTTAGTAAATGAACAATTGAGAATGTATGGTGTTGAGGTATATTATATTCCAAGAAAATATATTACATCAAATACTGTAATTAAAGAAGTAATAGAATCAAAATTTGATAATGCATATCCAATAGAGGCATATGTTGAAACTTATGAAGGATATGATGGACTAGGAACTTTATTAACAAAATTTGGAATCCAGGATAAAGATGATTTAAATATTGTCATATCTAGAGAAAGATATGAAACTTACATTGCACCATTATTAGAAGATATTTCGGATACTAAGTTAATAAGCAGACCAAAAGAAGGGGATTTAATTTATTTTCCTCTTGGAGACAGAATATTTGAAATTAAATATGTTGAGCACGAAAAACCTTTCTACCAACTTCAAAAAAATTATATATATCAACTTAGATGCGAATTGTTTAGATATGAAGACGAAATAGTAAATACTGGTATTGAAGAAATTGATGATAATTTTATAGATGAAGGATATACACAATCTCTCACATTAGTTGGATCCTCTACAACAGCAACAGCATCTATTTCAATTGTAAATGGTGGTGTCAGAACTATAACCATCACAAATAGGGGAACTGGATATCTTTCAGCACCAACTGTTATTTTATCCAAAGCACCTGCAGGAGGTTTGAATGCTCAAGCAGAATCTTCCATTATTTCTGGATTAATTGATTGCAATGGAATAGAATCCGATAGGGTTCAATCTGTCAATCTATCCAATTCTGGATATGGTTACACTGTTGCTCCAAGTGTATCATTTCAAAGTACGGATGGATATGGGTCAGGTGCCGAAGCAAATACTTTAATTGGTGATGGTGTTGTTGGAATTGTCACAGTAACTAATGGTGGTTCTGGATATATTACATCTCCAGAAATAACTATTGCGGGAATTTCTACAGTTTCTGCAGCCGTAACCGCAGTTGTTTCTGCTGCAGGGACAATTCAATCAATATTAATTACAAATGCTGGTCTTGGATATACTGAAATTCCATCAATAACTATAGGTTCACCGGCACAAATTGGTTCCGGAACCTATATGTTCAATGAGACTATTACAGGTTCTGTAAGTGGAACTACAGCAATAGTTAAAAAATGGGATCAAACTACAAATATTTTAGAGGTTTCTAATATTACAGGAACATTTATATTAGAAGAATTTATTGTTGGATCCGAAAGCAATTCTTCAAGGCAATTAATTACATTAAATTCTGAAACTACAGACTCTTATGCAGACAACTTAAATATTGAAAGAGAAGCAGATTTTATTATTGATTTTTCTGAGAAGAATCCATTTGGTTTGCCATAAATAAATTAAGTAAAAAAATTTGGTCAATAATAAAATGTTTGAGTATTTTTATCACGAAATATTAAGAAAAACTGTCATATCTTTTGGCACATTGTTTAATGATATTTCAATTAGTCACAAAAATAACTCAGACAATGTGGTTAGCATTGTTAAAGTTCCCCTTGCGTATGGACCCACGCAAAAATTTTTAGCGAGACTTGAGCAATCACCAGATTTAAATAGATCTGTTCAAATGACACTACCAAGAATGTCATTTGAATTTATTGGTTTGAGTTATGATGCATCAAGAAAAGTAACTTCAACTCAAACATTCGTAACTTCATCTTCAACAAATTCATCAGAAGAAAAAAAGGCATATATGCCCGTTCCATATAATATGGAATTTGAACTTAGTATAATGTCAAAACTGAATGATGATATGCTTCAAATATTGGAACAAATTTTACCTTACTTTCAACCATCATATAATTTATCAGTAAATTTAGTTGAAGAGATATCTGAAAAGAGAGATATTCCGATTATCCTTGATAGCATAACAATGAATGACGATTATGAAGGAGACTTCAGTACAAGAAGGGCATTAATATATACTTTAAGATTTACTGCAAAAATTTATCTGTTTGGTCCAGTATCTTCTGTTACAAAAGATATTATTAAAAAAGTTAATATTGGTTATGTTGCAGGTTCTTCGGATGCAAGAAGTCTTAAGACAAGAGAAAGAGATACTTCTTATTCGGTAGAACCAAGAGCAACAAAGAGTTATTCTGGAAATGTAGTCACAACACTTTCAGAAGACATAGATTCCCAAACAAAAACTTTCGAACTTGCAGATTCAACATCAATAACTAAAGGATCTTATATTGTAATTGGCAATGAAGAAATGAAAATAATATCAAAAACTTCTAACAAAATTACTGTAGAAAGAGGTGCTGATGGAACTACAATTTCTAACCATGTTCTTGGATCAGATGTAAAATTAATAACAGATTCTGACAATGCTCAAATTGAAGTTGGTGATGATTTTGGATTTAGTGGTGGATTTGTATGATTATGACAAAAAAATATGAGAAGTTGAATGAAGAATTTAATACTGAAGGTTTTGATGAAGAAGATACTTCAATAATTCCAGAAGTAGTAGAGGCTAATCAACAAGATAATAAAAAAACCGACTTAAAAAAAGATTACGAATATACTAGGGCAAATTTATATTCTATTATAGAAAAAGGTCAAGAAGCAATTAATGGTATATTGGAACTGGCACAGGAAACTGAATTGCCTAGGGCATATGAGGTTGCTGGCCAACTTATAAAGAACGTTTCCGATGCAACAGAAAAATTAATAGATGTACAGAAAAAATTAAAAGATATTGAGGAGACTAAAGAATCAAAAGGTCCAACAAATGTAACAAATGCACTTTTTGTTGGATCTACCGCAGAGTTGGCAAAATTGATTAAACAACAAGATGAATCCCAAAAAGATAAATAAAAGAAGAATATTATATAAAAATGCCCAACAAATCTGGTGACAGTTCATTACACGATTGGTTTACTAAAAGCAAGTCTTCTGATGGTAAACCTGGTTGGGTTCAACTTGGTGGCAAGTATGCAGGTAAACCTTGTGCAAAGCAACCAGGTCAAACATCAAAACCAAAATGCGGGTCTTCTAAAATGAAAAGAGATCTTGATGATGGGGAAGAGCAAAGAGCATTTGAACGAAAAAACCGTCAAGATCCAAATCCAGATAGAAGAGGGAAGGCAAAGAACGTGGCTACAGAAGAAAAACAAACTATTAGATATTGTCCAAAGTGTAAGAAGAATGAGACTAGATCTGAATGTGCATTTGGACCAAAATATTGGGACGATTACTCCAAACCAGCAATAGAAGAGGCTGCTGGAGAAAAGGATGCCTGCTACAAAAAGGTAAAAAGTAGATATAAAGTTTGGCCTTCCGCATATGCTTCTGGAGCATTGGTTAAGTGTCGCAAAAAAGGAGCAGCAAATTGGGGAAATAAAACTGAGGAGTATCAGTTTTCAAATTGGAGAGAAGATTTTAAGGCAATGGAATATGAGTTCATTGATTTGATTAAACCAGAACCAATTATTTCCGAAGAGTGTTGCAAAAAATGTGGAAAGGATCCTTGTGAGTGTAAAACAAAGAAATTTTATGGTGGAAGTGGAGCAAAACCAGGTCCAGACAAAAATTATGTAAAACCTATGGGTGATCTTGAGGAGGCGACTAGACTTCCAACAAAAACTGGAAACATAATAGTTGCAATGGTCATTTGGAGAGGTAAGACATATACATTACAAATGTTCTTCCCATCAGGAAAGAGACCCACAAGAACAGAAGTTCAAGATCAAGTAAGAAAAGTGTATCCAGATTCTAGACTTACTTACTTCAATATCAGAGATTATGATCCTGGTCAACCACTTCTTCAAGTTGAAGACTGGCAGAAAGTTAATAAGTCGGATAAAACTGATGGAATGAGTCCTGCCGCAGTCAAAGCATATCGCAGAGAGAATCCAGGTTCTAAACTTAAGACTGCCGTAACTGGCGATCCAAAACCAGGAAGCAAGGATGCCAAGCGTCGTAAATCATTCTGCGCACGCTCTAAGGGTCAGCAAGACATGCATAACATTGATTGCTCATCCACACCAGATAAACCAGTTTGTAAAGCCCGTCGTCGCTGGAAGTGCTAGTATGAAAAGTTTTAAAGAGTTTTTATCAGAATCAGTAACTATTTCTGGGGACTTTAACGGAAATCTTTACATCAACTCCCAACCAGAACAACAACAAGTTGGCGAAAGTTACATTGCAGATGTAATGTGGCAAGGAAGTTTATACCGACTTGAGATGGTAACTAAGTCTGGTTTACCATCAAAGCAAGAACTTGGAGAACAACTCCAAGGTGAATATCCTGGAGTTGTTGTGCATCAAATTTATCCGATACAGGAAAAGAATTTTAATATCAAAAATGCAAAAAGGTATCACCCATCAAAATTAGAGTGGATTGATTGATTATGGCACAATGGAATAAAAATAATCAAGACTATCTAAATCAAGAAAGAAGTCTTTTTGAAGTTTATATGTGTGCCGATAGATACGGCAATATTGATGGGTGCCATGGAACTGCAAGTGGAAGTAGTGCTTTTGGAGAAAACGTTTCTGTCCCTATTACTCCTGTATTTCAACTTGATGGTCTTTATGGATTAAATTCGGATAGGTTTGAAACATATTCATTTGGAACTGGGGCAACAACTTCCAATACCTTAATGGAGGCATCAACAGGAACTGGTGCTTATGGATATGGTGTTATACGTTCTAAAAGGTCGGTAAGATACCGTCCAGGACAAGGTGCTCTGGCAAGATTTACAGCACAATTTTCTGGGAGTGTAGAAGGATACACTCAAAGAGCAGGATTCTTTGCGCAGGAACAAGCACTTCAAGTTGGTTTTAATACCAATGGAAGATTTGGTATTCTTCGCGAGAATGGTGGTAAAGCACATATTCATAGATTTTCTATTACAACGCCAACAAGTGGAACAGAAAATATAACCATAACTTTGGCCGGAGTTGCGACTACAGTTACTATTGGATCTGGAACAGCGACACAGAATGCAACTGGTATTGGCACCAACACTTTTCCTGGTTGGATTACTGATTATAGCAATGGATTTATTGATTTTCTATCTACAAGTGTAGGTCCAAAGGCAGGAACATTTTCTATTGTAAGTAATGGAGATTTTGTAGCAACCTCCACAACTGCACAGTCGGGAGTAAATCATACTAGTAATTGGACATATCAAGAAGATTGGAATTTTGATACTCTTACTGGTGTTGGTGGAACTACAAATCCATCGGGAGTTACATTAGATCCAACTAAACTGAATGTATATCAAATCAATTTCCGTTGGTTGGGTGTTGGTGAAATGAGATTTGCAGTTGAAAATCCAGATACTGGTGATATGATGCCCATTCACCACATTCATTATTCAAATAGAAACAACACAGTTCATTTGGATAATCCATCACTTAAAATTGGTTATGTTGCTGCTAATTTGGATGGAAATTCTGGTGTTGGTGTAACCGTTTCTGGTGCATCTATGATGGGTGCTATTGAGGGTATAATTAATACCACAACAAATCCACTTGCAGCTTTCAGAACCAAAAGCGGTGGAATGAATGCTACTGGAACAAAATTCCATCTTCTTACAATCAAAGGTGGTATGATAGTTAACGATAAAATTAATACAAGAGAACTTATAATAAAAAAAATTAGTGCTCTAACAACAGCATCCTCATCGGCACCATGCTTTATCTACTTATATCTTGACCCAATAACTGCTGGTCCTTTAGATTTTACACCTCTCGGAAACGCATCTTCATACTCAAGAACAGATACAACAATTACTGCTGGAGACCCAATAGCAGTATTTTGTGTCACATCTGGTGCGCCTGAAACAATTGATCTTGATGCATTAAGAATTGTTCTGCCACCCCAAAGAAGATTAACGATGGCAGTTTCATCAGAATCCGTTTTACAAAAAGCAGATTGTGCAATAACATTTATTGAGGACTAATTTTTCATGAGTGAAGTATATCTTGGCAATCCTTTATTAAAAAAGGCAAATACTCAGATTGAGTTTACACAAGAACAAATTTTAGAATTTATGAGGTGTAAAGATGATCCTGTTTATTTTGCCAACAATTATATAAAAATTGTTTCTCTTGACGAAGGATTAACACAATTTAAACCCTACGATTTCCAAGAGAAATTAATTAATAGATTCCACGAAAATAGATTTAATATTTGTAAGATGCCTAGGCAGACTGGAAAGTCTACAACTGTGGTATCTTATCTTCTTCATTATCTTATTTTTAATGATAGTGTAAACATTGGCATTCTGGCAAACAAAGCAGCAACTGCAAGAGAACTTCTTGGAAGACTTGCCACTGCTTATGAGAACTTGCCTAAATGGATGCAACAGGGTATTATAGCCTGGAACAGAGGTAACATCGAGTTAGAAAATGGATCAAAGATACTGGCTGCTTCTACGTCTGCAAGTGCTGTCCGAGGCATGTCATTCAATATCCTCTTTCTCGATGAGTTTGCTTTCGTTCCGAACCATATCGCAGATTCCTTCTTTGCATCTGTTTATCCTACTATTACTTCTGGTAAAAGCACAAAAGTCATAATGGTTTCAACCCCTCACGGGATGAATCATTTTTATAGGTATTGGCACGATTCTGAGAGGGGAAAGAATGAATATGTTCCCACAGATGTTCACTGGTCGGAAGTTCCAGGAAGAGACTCTGCATGGAAAGCACAAACTATTGCAAACACATCAGAACAGCAGTTTAAAGTTGAGTTTGAGTGTGAGTTCCTAGGCTCTGTTGATACTTTGATTGCACCATCAAAGTTAAAATCTCTTGTTTTTAGTGACCCAATAAAAAGAAATGCTGGACTAGATGTATACGAAAATCCAAAAGAAAATCACGACTATGTTGTAACTGTTGACGTTGCTAGGGGAGTTAGTGAGGACTACTCGGCATTTGTTGTTATTGATATTACAGAGTTTCCTCATAGATTGGTGGCAAAATATAGGAACAATGAAATTAAACCTATGATGTTCCCAAATATAATATATGAATTAGCAAAAAGTTATAATGGGGCATATATTCTTTGCGAAGTTAATGATATTGGAGATCAGGTAGCATCATTGCTTCACTATGACTTGGAGTATCAAAATGTTTTGATGTGCTCTATGAGAGGAAGAGCAGGTCAAATTGTAGGTCAAGGTTTTTCTGGAAAGAAAACACAACTTGGAGTTAAAATGTCCAAGACCGTTAAGAAGGTTGGAGCACTTAACTTAAAGACAATTATTGAAGAAGATAAACTCATATTTAATGACTATGAGATTATTTCTGAACTTACTACTTTTATTTCAAAGCATAATTCTTTTGAGGCAGAAGATGGGTGCAATGATGACCTTGCGATGTGCTTAGTGATATATGCTTGGTTAGTTGCTCAGGATTATTTCAAGGAACTTACTGACCAAGATATTAGAAAAAGATTATATGAAGAGCAAAAAAACCAGATAGAGCAAGATATGTCACCTTTTGGTTTTATTGTTGATGGATTGAATGGTGAAGAAACTTTTGTTGATGATAGTGGAGATAGGTGGTTTACTGATGAATATGGAGATATGTCTTATATGTGGGACTATCAATAATGGAATTAGATAAGCAAATAAGGCTTGGTCATCTTTTATTAAGTGATAGAAAGTGTAAGAAGTGTGGGATGATTAAAAATTTAGTAGATGATTTTTATCGGACAAGAAAGTATAAAGGACCCGTTCCTTCCTCATATTCATATGAATGTAAAGAGTGTACAAAGAAAAGAATTTTAAATACTACAAAAAAGGATATTGGATTTTGGCAATATCCAGATTGGTAGACATTCACCACCAGTTTCCCCCCACGTAAAGTAACTTTTTAATAAATATTTTTTAGATAAACTGAGAATCACGGAGAAAAAAATGGCGACTCCTCAATTATCTCCAGGCACACTTGTCCGAGAAGTTGATTTAACCGTAGGAAGAGCTGAAAATGTTCTTGACAACATTGGATGTATTGCAGGACCATTCCAAATCGGACCTGTAGAGGAAGTTGTAGAGATTGCAACCGAACAAGAACTTGTAAAAACCTTCGGAAAACCAATTTCTACAGAATCCCAATATGAGTATTGGTTATCTGCAGCATCATATCTTTCTTATGGTGGCATTTTAAAGGTTGTTAGAACTGATTCAGATAGTCTGAAGAACTCTAGAACTGGATACAGTTCTGATGCTACAGTAGATATTAAAAATCGTGATGATTATGATAATCAAGAAACTGGAAACTATCACTATGCAGCAAAAACTCCAGGAACTTGGGCGAATGGATTAAAAGTTTGTGTCGTTGATGATAAAGCAGATCAAATCATAACAGTAGGCGCTGGAGCAACATTATTCTCCAGAATTCAAGTTGGATATGGAATTACAGTTCCCTTTAGCAATCTTGTTGTACCTGGAGCTGGATCAACTAGTATCGTATCTGGTGCACTTAAAGGAATTATTACTGGTATTAATACTGAAACATACACCCTTGACGTAAAGATTACAAATAGAACTACTGATAGTGGAGTTACATATGATGCCATTCAATATGCTGAAGGAAGTGCATATACTTCATTTGTAAATGGTTCGGTTGATATTGGAATTTCTAGCACTGCAGGACCAGTTAATATTGGAATTGCTAGCACTACAATTACTGCAGTTGATTGGTACGATCAACAAACATTAGGACTTACAAATTCTACAGTATTTTGGAAGTCTATCGCACCAAAACCAGTAACTTCTCAGTATGGACTTGGAAGAAGTTCAAAAAATGACGCATTAAATATTGTAATTGTTGATGATAATGGTTCTATTTCAGGTGTTCAAGGAAATATTCTTGAAAAGCATATTGGAATCTCCAAAGCAAAAGATGCAATTTCTGGAGTAAGTTCGCCACAAAGAATTTATTATAGAGATTATCTTGCAAATGTTTCAAATTACATTTATGCAGGAAATACATATTATACAAGCACGGATACAACAAACAATATCACTCCTGTAGCAACTGGATTCACTACTTCAACAACATTTGCACCAGTTTCTACTACGAATGGTGGTTGGAATCAAAATGCTCAAGGAGCAACATTTAGTGCAATTGGTGCTCAAACTTTTGTTCTTTCGGATGGTGTGGATGATTATAAATCCAATCTTGGGAAACTGAGTCTTGCTTATGATTTATTCACAAATGAAGATGAGGTTGATGTTGATTTCTTAATTGCAGGTCCATCATTAAGTAACATAGAAGATACTCAAGCACTCGCAAATAAATTAATCACTACCGCAGAATCCCGTAAAGATTGCCTTGCAGTCATTTCGCCATATAGATCAGATGTTGTAAACGTTTCAAATAAAGAAACTCAGACAAATAACATAATTAAGTTCTTCTCACCACTCCAATCTTCATCATATGCAATATTTGATAGTGGTTACAAGTATACATTTGACAAATACAATAATACTTTTAGGTATGTTCCTTGTAGTGCAGATGTTGCAGGTCTAATGGCAAGAACAAGTTTAACTTCTTTCCCCTGGTTCTCTCCTGCAGGACAGCAAAGAGGTATATTGAATAATGCGGTAAAACTTGCATATACTCCAACAAAATCCCAAAGAGATTCTCTTTATAAGGCAAGAGTAAATTCAATAATTAATCAACCAGGTGCTGGAATATTACTGTTTGGCGATAAAACTGCCCTTTCATATCCATCTGCATTTGATAGAATCAATGTTCGCAGATTGTTCTTGACTGTTGAGCAGGCACTTAAGTCAGCAGGAGAAGCTCAATTGTTTGAATTGAATAACCAAACAACAAGAGCAAACTTCACAAACATTGTTGAACCATACTTGAGAGATGTTCAATCTAAGCAAGGTGTATTTGATTTCTTAGTCATTTGTGATGAAACCAATAACACTTCAGATGTTATCGACAATAATGAATTTAGAGCGGACATTTTTCTGAAGCCAACAAGATCAATCAACTACATCACATTAACCTTTGTTGCTACTAGAACTGGGATTTCTTTTGAAGAAGTAGCAGGTAGAATTTGATTTTTTATTAATTAACAAATAAGGAGGTTTTAAAAATGTCTACTCTCAGAACAATTTCAGGATTTAAAGAAAGACTCGCAGGTGGTGGTGCAAGACCTAATCTGTTTGAAGTGGAGTTGGGGTCTTTCCCCGCACCACTTCAGTCCCTTTGGGGAACGGGTGCTGGGCAAGAGTCAGAAACTTTTAAGTTTCTTTGCAAGGCTGCAGCACTTCCCGCATCGAATATTTCGCCAATTGAAGTTCCCTTTAGAGGAAGAACTTTAAAGGTAGCTGGTGATAGAACAATCGATGCTTGGACAGTGACAATCATTAATGATGAAGATTTCAAACTTAGAACAGCCTTTGAACTCTGGATGAATTCTATCAGTAAGTTATCAAACAATACTGGTGCAACAAATCCAGCATCATATATGTCAGATGCTCTTGTGCATCAACTTGGTAGAGGTGCGGGGCAGTTGTTCTCTACAAATAATTCCAATTTGGATAATGGTTCGGCAATACTTCCACTAAGAACTTACAAGTTCTATGACATTTTCCCAACCAATGTTTCTCAGATTGATCTTTCATATGATAGTGGAGATACTATTGAAGAATATACAGTTGAATTCCAAGTTCAATGGTGGACTGCAGGAGAAGGATCTGGTTCTAGAGATCAAACAAGTACTGAGATTTCTTAATAGTAATAAATAGTACTTAGATAAAGTACGCTAGAAATACATAATGTCAAAATTATTTGGATTTTCAATAGAAAATAACCAAAAACCCACTAAGAGTACAGTCTCCCCCATTCCTCAAACCAATGATGATGGGGTTGACCACTATCTCTCTAGTGGTTTTTTTGGTTCTTATGTTGACCTTGAAGGAGTATATAAAAGCGAATTTGACCTAATTAGAAGATATCGAGAAATGGCACTTCATCCTGAGTGTGATAGTGCCATTGAGGATATTGTTAATGAAGCTATAGTATCTGATGTTGATGATAGTCCGATACAAATAGAATTATCAAATTTAAATGCAAGTGATGGAATTAAAAATAAAATAAGAGAAGAGTTCAAATATATTTTGGAACTTTTAGATTTTGATAGAAAATCTCACGAAATTTATAGGAATTGGTATATTGATGGTAGAATTTATTATCACAAAGTAATAGATCTCAAAAATCCCCAAGAAGGATTGCAGGAATTGAGATATATTGATTCAATGAAAATGAGATATGTTAGGCAAGAAAAAAAGAATGATGATAGAGTAAACATAAGAATGCCCAATTTGAGGGACAGTGATCCAATGGATTATAATTTTCCCGAAATAGAAGAGTATTTTATGTATACTCCAAAGTTGAATAATCAATCCATGATAAATTCATCTAAAGGCATAAAAATGTCTAAAGATTCTATTGCATATTGCACATCTGGTTTGGTTGATAGGAATAAAGGATTGACTTTATCATATCTACACAAAGCAATTAAGTCACTCAATCAACTGAGAATGATTGAGGATTCTCTGGTAATTTACAGATTGTCAAGAGCACCAGAACGTCGTATTTTCTACATTGATGTTGGCAATCTTCCAAAGGTAAAGGCAGAGCAATATCTTCGTGATGTTATGATGCGTTATCGCAACAAACTTGTATACGATGCAAGCACGGGAGAAATCCGTGACGATAAAAAGTATATGAGTATGCTTGAAGATTTCTGGCTTCCAAGAAGAGAAGGTGGTAGAGGAACTGAAATCTCTACACTTCCCGGTGGTCAAAACCTTGGTGAGATTACTGATATTGAATATTTCAAGAAGAAGTTATATCGTTCACTGAATGTTCCACCGTCAAGAATGGATGGAGAAGGTGGATTTAATCTTGGCCGTTCTTCTGAAATTCTAAGAGACGAACTCAAATTTACTAAGTTTGTCGGTCGTCTGAGGAAGAGATTCTCACATATGTTTAATGATATGTTGAGAACTCAACTTCTTCTTAAGAATATCATCACTCCAGAAGATTGGGAGAAAATGGAAGAGCATATTCAGTATGACTTCCTTTATGATAATCATTTCTCAGAGCTTAAAGAAGCGGAATTGATGAATGAAAGATTGACTTTAGTCCAAACAGCAGAACCTTATGTTGGAAAATACTTTTCTCAAGACTATTTACGAAGGAAGGTGCTCAGACAAACAGATAAAGAAATTATTGAGCAGGATGAATTGATTAAAAAAGAAATTAAAGATGGTATAATACCAGATCCATCAATTCCAGTAGATCCAGAAACTGGAATTCCTGCAGATCAAAATGTGCAAATGGACTTGGGAGCACCGATTATGGAACCAGATTTAAATAAATCTTCTAAAGTTGTAGAACCACCAGAAGGCGGAGAGATATAAATATTACTTAGTTAATTTTTATTTAAAAAAATGGATGAATTAATGGACATGATTATGGACAACTCTTCGATTTCCGATATCAGCGATAGAGTAAAAGAAATTCTATACTCAAAATCAGCCGAAAAAATTGAAGTCAAAAGACCAGAAGTTGCATCTTCCATGTTTGATTATTCTTCAGGGAATCAGTAGTTAATAAATAACTAATAAACAATATTAGAAATGGCTAAGACTAAAATTATTGAAACTGAAGTTGCAACAGCAACTGTTGCTGGTTCATCTACGAGCATATCAAGTGCTACTGTAGTTAGACTTCACAACGATACTTCAGGTATAGCAACAGTCGGACTTTCTACAAGTGTTGGAGCTGCAACAACAACATATTTTACAATGCCAGCAAACACTGTAGAATTTTTGGAAAAAAACGGTTCTGATGTCATTTGGACAAGTCCCTCGATTAAGGCATCAAAAGTAGGGTATACTGGATGAGTTAAATTAAACCAATATAAGATAAGTAGAATAATTACTACAAATTCTCAACAACCTTAAAAAACTATCATTGATAATATTTCTATTAATATTACAAATACCCTTGCCATTGACGGTCGTTTCTTCTCAACCAATTTCTATTGCAGTAAGTACCTTTTAAAATATAGAAAGTTACTTTAAATAATAAATAAAGTTAAAGAACTAATAAAAAGATGAAACTTATTAGAGAGGAAATCGAAAAGGTAGAGGTTATTACCGAAGGTGTCGGTAAAGAGGCAAAACTCTATATTACCGGACCTTTCCTTCAGGCAGAGTGTGTAAACAGAAATGGACGTATGTATCCTATGTCCATTATGGAAAAGGAAGTAAGAAGATATACTGAGCAATATGTCAATAAGGGTCGTGCTCTTGGAGAACTCGGACACCCCGATGGTCCAACAGTAAACCTGGACAGAGTTTCTCATAAGATTGTTGCACTTGAGCAGAAGGGTAACAACTTTATCGGAAAGGCACAGATTCTTTCAACCCCAATGGGTAAGATTGCAGAATCACTTTTAAAAGAAGGTGTTTGTCTCGGCGTTTCTTCTCGCGGTATTGGTTCATTAAGACCAACCAAAGAAGGTTATAGTCAAGTTGGTGAAGATTTTATGTTAGCAACTGCTGCTGATATTGTTGCCGATCCATCTGCACCTGATGCATTTGTTCAGGGAATTATGGAGGGTAAAGAGTGGGTATGGGAAGGAGGTATTCTTCGTGAAAAGTTTGCAGCACAAACTCAAAGAAGAATTAATACCTTAGTTGATCAAAAACGCTTGGAGGAACACAAGTTAGACTTGTTTAATGAGTTTCTTTCAAATTTATAAATTGATAAATAAATATAGATTTAATACAGGTAAATCGGAGAGTTCAAATGTCTCGTGGTACAGAATTACAAGAAATGGAAGTAGGCACTAAGCAATCCCAAACCGCTGTTAACTCTGGTGCAAAAGCAGCAGATTCAATGTCATCAGCAGGTTCAAATGCTTCCAATGTTTCTACTCCAGGTCAAACTGGTAGTTGGGAAGATCTTGGCGGTCCAACTCCAGAAAGTTATAAAGTTGATGATGATTCGGCAAAATTCAAGGAACCAACACTTGCAACAGTTAAAGATGTTGTAAATAGAGGTGCTAAGCCTGCCGAAGGAATGCAAAAAATGAAAGAGGAGGAAGAAATTGAAGGTGAAGAAGTAATTTCTGAAGAAGAAGTAGAAGATACGCAAGAAGTTTTTGAGGAAGAAGAAGTTACTTCCCAAGAGCAAGAAGTAGTTCAAGAGTATAGCATTGATGAGGATGTTGAAGCTCTTGTAGCAGGTGAGGAACTTTCCGAAGAGTTTAAGGAAAAGGCAAAGACTATTTTTGAGGCAGCAATCAATTCGAAAGTTGCACAAATTGAAGAGTCTCTGCAAAAAGTTTATGCAACTGCACTTGAAGAAGAAGTTGCAGAAATCAAAGAATCACTCACAGAGCGTGTTGATTCTTATCTTGAGTATGTTTCTGACGAGTGGATGACTGAAAATGCACTCGCAATTGAGCATGGTCTTAAGACTGAAATGACCGAGACCTTCATTGCTGGTATGAAGGGACTTTTTGAAGAACATTATGTATCAATTCCTGAAGATAAATATGATGTGCTTGAGAGCATGGTAGAAAAACTTGATGATATGGAGACAAAACTCAACGAGCAAATTGAGAAAAATATTTTCCTTAACAAGCGTCTCTCCGAGTCGGTTGCAGAAGGAATCTTAGATCAAGTTTCTGAGGGACTTGCGTCTACTCAGAAAGAGAAGCTCGCTTCACTTGCCGAAAGTGTTGAGTTTGAAAGTGAGGCACAATATCGTGAAAAGGTGGAGATGCTGAAGGAATCATATTTCACTTCAAAGTCAGTTACTCCAACAAAAACTAAATCAGAAACTTTATCTGAAGGTGTAGATCATTCTCCTGAAATTGTTTCAGGTTCAATGTCGGCATATGTTGACATGATTGCAAGAATGTCTAAGTGATATTCAGTTTTTGATTAAGTAAACAATTGAATTTAATATAATTCAAACCCCAAAATAAACACTTACTAAAGGTATAAAGCAAATGTTCCATTCAGAGCATCTGCAGGAAAAGTGGGCACCTCTCCTCAATCATGAGGGTCTTGATTCAATCAAAGATTCGCATAAGAGAGCTGTAACCGCAGTCCTGCTCGAAAACCAAGAAAAATTTTTAAGAGAGCAAAATGCTTTCGCAACATCAGGTTCATTCCTGACTGAGGCACCAACCAATGTCGGCAACGCTGCTGGCGCTCAAGGAGGTTTTGGTGCTGATGCTGCTGCTGCAGGTCCAGTTGCAGGTTTTGATCCCGTTCTGATTTCGTTGATCAGACGTTCAATGCCTAACCTGGTTGCATATGACATCGCAGGCGTTCAACCAATGACAGGTCCTACTGGACTTATCTTTGCAATGCGTGCACGTTATGGTAGTCAGTCTGGAAACGAAGCCCTGTTCGATGAAGCAGATCAGCGTTTCTCTGCGCAGAATGCTGCCAACACCCTGACCCAAGATGGTTATGCAAACGGAGTTGGTATTGGTACTACTGCCGCACTGACTCTTCAAGAGGCAAATCCATCAGTACTCAACGATAGTCCAGTTGGCAGTTACAAAACTTCTGCTGGTATGGATACCGGCGATTCAGAAGCACTTGGCGATGCTACCAACAATCAGTTTAACCAAATGGCTTTCTCAATCGAGAAAGTTACGGTTACTGCACGTTCAAGAGCACTGAAGGCCGAGTATTCACTCGAACTCGCTCAGGACCTGAAGGCAATTCACGGTCTGAACGCAGAAGCAGAACTCGCCAACATTCTGTCATCTGAGATTCTTGCTGAAATCAACCGCGAAGTTATCCGCAGCGTATACATCACTGCAGAAGCTGGTGCTCAAGTAAATACAGCAACCGCAGGTGTATTCGACCTCGACGTTGACTCCAACGGTCGTTGGTCAGTTGAGAAGTTCAAGGGTCTTCTGTTCCAAATCGAGCGCGATGCTAACCAGATTGCACAGCGTACTCGTAGAGGAAAGGGTAACATCATCCTTTGTTCTGCTGATGTTGCTTCTGCACTCACCATGGCTGGTGTACTCGATTACACCCCAGCACTCAACGCTAACCTGAACGTTGATGACACTGGCAACACCTTTGCTGGTGTTCTGCAAGGTAAGTATCGTGTTTATATCGATCCTTATGCTGCAAATAACGCTGCCAACCAATACTACGTTGTTGGTTATAAGGGTTCATCACCTTATGACGCAGGTATGTTCTATTGCCCATACGTTCCTCTCCAGATGGTTCGTTCAGTTGGTGAGGACACCTTCCAACCCAAGATTGGATTTAAGACCCGTTATGGTCTTGTCGCAAATCCATTCGCAGAAGGTGCTGTTCAGGACGGTCAAGGTCTTGGCAGACTGCAGTCAAACAGCAACCGTTATTACAGAAGAGTTCAAGTCAGAAATCTCATGTGATATTGGTTCACGCCATAACATTTTAAGAGGGTTCTTCGGAACCCTCTTTTTTTATCTAAATAATTAAAAAAATGGCATTATCGAATATCAATAATAGTCAGATAGCAAATAGAAATTTTCTATCTCCAACTGGTTTTGAATTTACTTTAAATAGAGCACCCAAAGTTTCTTTTTTTAGCAACTCTGCAAATATTCCAGGACTTACTCTTGGTGGTGCAATTCAACCAACTTATTTGAAAGATATTGATGTTCCTGGAGATAAAATTCAATTTGATGATTTTAATTTGAGATTTATTGTAGATGAAGATTTAAAAAACTATCTAGAAGTTCAAAACTGGATACGTGGATTGGGATATCCAGACTCTCTCAAAGAAATATATAATTTACAAAGACAACCAGGAAGAGTTGAACTTAAAGATTCTAACTCTCAAGACATATATTCCGATGGAACTTTGACAATATTAAATAGCAACTTCCAACCAAATTTTAAAGTGATGTTTAAAGATCTTTGGCCATATTCTTTGACAACATTGGATTTTGATGCTACGGATACGGACATTCAGTACTTTACAGCAGAGGTATCTTTCAAGTATACTATTTACAACATCACTGATTTAAGTGGAAATCTTTTATGACAATTGATCTTGATACTATTCAAAAAATGTGGGAGAAGGATTCTAAGATAGATATGGATAATCTTCATACAGAATCTACAAATATTCCCACACTTCATGCAAAATACTTTGAACTTTATAATACAATCATTCTTCTAAAAAAGAAAGCAGAACAACAAAAAAGAAATATTAGGCACGAAAGATATGAGTACTATTCTGGAAAAGCAGATCCCGATGTTTACATAGAGGATCCATTTCCTAAAAAAATCCGCGACAAAGATACGATGCAAAAATATCTTGATGCTGATGAAAAGTTATCTACGGTTAATTTGAAACTTGATTACTATGAAACTATGCTTGTCTATCTCGAAAGCATTCTGAAAGTGATACAAAACAGAACATATCAAATCAAGAATGCAATTGAGTTTATGAGATTTAGTTCTGGCCTAGGGTAAATAAATACCTTCAGATGAATGGATTCATGTGATTGACACTACAGCAAATCTTGTAATATCAAAATCCAACGAAGTATTTTTGAAGATTAACACAGAGCCTCATATTGAATATGAACTTAGAGATCATTTCAAGTTTGAGGTCCCAAATGCAAAATTCATGCCTCAATATAGGGGTAAGAACTGGAATGGAGAAATTCATTTATATGATATGAGGTCCAAGCAGATCTATGTGGGTCTCTTAGATAAGATTGTATCTTTTTGTAAGCAATATGGATACACTTATAAGTTTGAAAATAATAAGTTTTACGGAACTCCATACGAAGAAAATGATAATATTTCATATGAAGGAGTAAATGATTATATGAACTCTATTTGTACTCACTCTCCAAGAAAATATCAAGTTGAGGGAGTATATGATGCATTAAGGCATAACAGAAAACTATTGATAAGTCCCACTGCATCAGGCAAATCACTGATGATTTATTCCCTAGTAAGATACTATGTAGATAAAGGACAAAAAATTCTTCTAGTTGTTCCAACGACATCTCTTGTAGAGCAGATGTATAAGGATTTTCTTGACTATGGTTGGAATGCAGATTCATATTGTCACAGGATTTATTCGGGAAGAGAGAAGACAAATGATGCTCCAGTTACAATTACAACATGGCAATCTGTTTATAAGTTAGAAAGATCTTTCTTCGAAGATTATGGTGTAATTATAGGTGATGAGGCACATTTATTCAAGAGCAAATCATTAGTTCAGATTATGACTAAGTTGCATCATGCAAAATATAGATTTGGATTTACAGGAACTCTTGATGGAACACAAACACATAAGTGGGTTCTTGAAGGATTATTTGGTCCCTCATATAAGGTGACTAGAACTGACGAATTAATGAAGCAAGGTCACTTGTCTCAACTTGATATTCAATGTGTAGTTCTAAAGCACGATCCTCAAAATTTTGAAAAATATGAAGATGAGATTCAATACTTAATTGGTCATGATCAAAGAAATAAATTTATAACAAATCTTGCATTGGACCTGAAAGGCAATACTTTGGTTTTGTTCAGTAGAGTAGAAGCTCATGGGCAGATATTATATGACAGAATAAATAATAACAAACAGGGAGATCGAAAGATTTTCTTTGTTCATGGTGGTGTTGATACTGAGGAAAGAGAATTAGTCAGAGAAATCACAGAGAGAGAAAACAATGCAATTATTGTTGCTTCTTATGGCACTTTTAGCACTGGCATCAATATTAAAAATTTGCATAATGTAATCTTTGCTTCACCAAGTAAATCAAGAGTTAGAAATTTACAATCAATTGGAAGAATTCTAAGGAAAGGAAAAAATAAAACAAAAGCCGTACTTTACGATATTGCTGATGATTGTACATTTAAATCAAGAAAAAATTACACATTAAATCATTTTATAGAAAGAATCAAAATATACAATGAAGAAAACTTTAATTATGAAATAGTCACAGTTAAAATAAAATAAACAATGACGGAAGAAGACTTTTATGCAACAATAAAATTTAAGAATGGAGAAGAGATTTTCTGTAAGGTAGTTGTAACCGAAGAAACTTCAGACAGAACTCTTCTATTAGTATCTAATGCAATTATTGTTGAAGAAATAAAAAAACAAAATGAAGTTGTTGGTTACAAATTAGAACCTTGGTTAAAAACAACAACAGAAGATTTATTTGTCATCAATTCTGATGATGTATTAACAATGTCAGAATCCTATGATGTCGAAATGATTATGATGCATCAAGATTTTATCAATCAATTAAGGTCTAATGGAAATAATCAATTAGAAATAGATCGTAAAATGGGATACATCTCTTCTGTTAATGAAGCAAAGATACTACTAGAAAAGATATTTAAAGAGAGCTAATTAAGTAGCTAAGTCTTATCCATCAACCCTAACAAAGGTATTCTACAGACAATTTGTTATCTTGTCAACTATATGGATAAATGTTATAATATCTACATAGTAATGATGAAAACTTATGATAACCACAAACGTCATGGCCAAAAGAAAAAGGTCAGAGCACTATGTAAATAACAAAGAGTTTCTTGCTGCTCTAATTAAATATCGTGAGGATATTGAAATCACCTTCATTCAGAAGTATGGTAGAGAGATTACTGATGAGGATAGAAAGACAACATGGGACACAAAACCACCTATTCCTCGCTACATTGGTGAGTGTTTCCTGAAGATTGCCAACCATCTTTCATTTAAACCAAACTTCGTGAACTATATGTTCAAGGAAGATATGATTAGTGATGGCATTGAAAATTGTGTTCAGTATATTCACAATTTCAATCCAGAGAAGTCTCAAAATCCTTTTGCATACTTTACTCAAATTATTCATTATGCTTTTCTCCGTAGGATTCAAAGAGAGAAGCGTCAGTTAGAAATCAAGAACAAGATTATTGAACGCTCTGGATACTCTGAAGTATTTGATGAGAACAAGCTTGACGGAGACAACTATTCCGACTACAATAGTATTAAGGATGCAGTTCACTCCAAACTTCGTTATTGATGAAAATAGCAATTATTACTGACCAACATTTTGGAGCGAGAAAGAACTCTAAACTCTTTCATGATTATTTCCTAAAGTTCTATGATGAAGTGTTTTTCCCGACGCTGGAACAGTACGGGATTACCACAATCGTAGATATGGGAGATACTTTTGATAGTCGTAAAGGTATTGATTTCTCTGCTCTTGCTTGGGCAAAAAATAACTACTATGATCGTCTTCAAGAAATGGGTGTAGAAGTACATACCATTGTTGGAAATCATACAACATATTATAAGAATACCAATAATGTAAACTCTGTAGATTTGTTGTTGAGAGAATATGATAATGTAAAAGTATATTCTGAAGCAACAGAAGTTAAACTTGACAATCTAAACACACTTTTTATTCCTTGGATTAACTCTGAAAATGAAGAAAACACTTTCAAACTTATTAAAAAGACATCTTGCAAGTGTGCGATGGGGCACCTTGAGCTCGCAGGATTTAGAGTTAACTCTCAAATCGTCATGGAGCATGGTTTGGAGAGCAAACTATTTGAGAAGTTCAGTCATGTCTTCTCGGGACACTATCACACTAGATCGACTAATGGAACAGTCCACTATCTAGGAAATCCATATGAAATTTATTGGACAGATTTAAAAGACAATCGTGGGTTTCATATTTTTGATACTAAAACCTTAGAGCATACTCCTATTAATAATCCTTTCAGAATGTTTTATAACATTTATTATGAGGATACTCCATATCAAACGTTTGACACCACCGAGTATGAGAGTAAAATTGTAAAGGTAATTGTAAGAAAGAAGAGTGACACTAAAAAATTTGAAAAGTTTGTAGATAAACTCTATAAGTCAAATGTTGCAGAACTCAAGATTGTTGAAAATTTTCAATTAGAATCTAATGAAGATTTTGAAGTTCTTGAATCTGAAGATACTCTTTCTATCCTTGATAGATATATTAAGGAGGCCGAAATAGGTCTTGATAAACAACTCATACAGAGTATGATAAAGGAAATCTATCAAGAAGCTTGCGAAATGGTTTAAAATGTTTATTCTAACTATTGATGGAAAGGAAAAGGAAGGTGCTTATTCTGTAAAAAACGAAGATGGTGAAAGAATATTGTATCTATTTTCTGCTGAAGATGATGCAGTGAGATATGCAATGATGTTAGAGGAAAGTGGATTTCCTGAAATGCATATTATAGAAATTGAAGATTCTGTTATCATAAAAACTTGCGAAATTCAAGATTGTAAGTATACTATTATAACCCCAGATGATATTGTGATCCCACCAGATATGGAATATGATTTTATTTAAAAATGTTCGTTGGAAAAACTTTCTGTCAACAGGAAATCAATTTACAGAAATTTGCTTTACTGAAAATTCAAATAATCTGATTATTGGTACAAATGGTGCAGGAAAAAGTACCGTTCTTGATGCACTTACATTTTCTCTTTTTGGAAAGCCTTTTAGAAAAATTAATAAACCACAACTTATCAATACAATAAATGAAAAGGATTGTGTTGTTGAGATTGAATTTTCTATAGGAAACACTGAATGGAAAGTTGTAAGAGGAATTAAACCAAACGTTTTTGAGATTTATAGGGATAATAAACTTTTAGATCAAAAGTCAGCAGCTTTAGACCAACAAAAGTGGTTGGAGCAGAATGTAATCAAAATGAACTATAAGTCTTTTACTCAGATTGTGATTCTGGGTAGCAGCACTTTTGTTCCATTTATGCAACTCTCTGCAGCAAATCGTAGAGAAGTAATTGAAGATCTCCTTGACATCAAGATTTTTTCTTCTATGAATTCAATCATCAAAGATAAGATTCGACTTATAAAGGATGAGATTAAAACCCTTAATCTCAAAAAAGAATCTTTAGATGATAAAGTTGAGATGCAGCAAAACTTTATTGATGAACTTGAGAATCGTGGTAATGCCAATATAAATGCCAATGAAGAAAAGATTGCCAATCTAGACAAAGAAATTGGCGATTATGTTGATGCTAATGATATTATAGAATCTCATTTGGTACAATACACAAAAGAACAAGAGTCTTTGGTTTCTGTTAGTGATAAGTTGAAAAAACTTAATAACATGAAAGGTAAGATTTCTCAAAAGGTATCGACCATTACACAAGAACACAAGTTCTTCAATGAGAATTCGGTATGCCCTACATGTACAAGGTCGATTGAAGAAGAGTTTAGAATAAATAGGATTAAGGACGCTCAAAATAAAGCAAAGGAGTTGCAATCTGGTTACAAAGAGCTGGAAGAGGCAATTAAAGAGGAAGAAGAGCGAGAGCGTCAATTCATTGCTCTATCTAAGGAGATTACAAAATTAACGCATGGCATTTCTCAAAACAACATTAAGATTTCTGGGTGTAGAAGACAGATCCAAAATCTGGAATCTGAAATTCAAAGAATTACCGAACAGTTACAAAACAGAAATTCTGAACATGAGAAGTTAAGTTCCTTTAAAGAAAATCTAAAAACTACATACGAAGAACTAGCCTCTAAAAAAGACAAAATTAACTATTACGACTTTTCGTATAGTCTACTTAAAGACGGTGGAGTTAAATCCAAAATCATTAAGAAGTATCTACCGCTGATAAATCAGCAAGTCAATCGTTATCTGCAAATGATGGACTTTTACATTAACTTCACACTTGATGAGGAATTTAACGAAACCGTCCAGTCACCAATTCATGAAGACTTTTCATATGCTTCCTTTAGTGAGGGTGAAAAAATGAGGATCGATCTTGCACTCCTCTTCACCTGGCGTGAGGTTGCAAGAATGAAGAACTCAGTAAATACAAATCTTCTTATCATGGATGAAGTTTTTGATAGTTCTCTTGATGGTTTTGGAACAGAAGAGTTTCTTAAGATTATTCGTTATGTAATCAAAGATGCAAATGTTTTTGTTATCTCTCACAAAGTTGGTTTGGAGGACAAATTTGAAAGTGTCATAAAGTTTGAAAAAGTCAAAGGTTTTTCCCGTATGGTGGCCTAAACCACCTAAGAACAATGCAAGTACCAAACTGGAAGCATCATTCCAAGAAAGAACAGAAACGAAAACTTAAACCCCAAGCACTGAGGCAAGCAAAGGCAAGACTCAAGGCATTCAAGAAAAAGCACTCCGAAAGGGGTGCTTCTTTTATAGGTATAAACTAGTAGGCATAAATTTTTATTAAGATTTTGTTATAATTTGCATATATAATGGTAGAATGTAGGAGTGAGAAAACAATGATCTGAAATTTCTTTGTTATGAGTTCTTTGTGCGTGGAGGTTATCATGCATAATTTAGTTTCGTATAATCAACTTGCTTATTGGTATAGTAATGGGTCTTATGATAAGGAGAATGAAAATGATTTGATTTCTGAATACTTTGACTGTTTGACTGATTGTGATGAGGATACACAGACGTGTAGGAAGGTATGTAGAAAGATCCTCACAGCGTAACCAGTTTTCAAACCGTCTGAGGGGTGCCCACAAGGCACCCTTTTTTCGTATAATGGCTTCATAAGCAACAGAGAGACCAATGACCGTCAACCACGAAATCAAATCCCAACTCGCCAAACTGCTTGCCACTGAGGATTTGGTGGTGGAGCACAAGAAGGTCTCTACGGCGTCCTTTGACGTGCTGAATAGGGTTCTAACCCTTCCTATGTGGGAACGCGCTTCCAGCACCGTATACGATATGCTGGTGGGGCATGAAGTGGGACATGCACTCTTCACTCCCAGCGATGAATGGGGGTTTGAGATTCCAATGCAGTTTGTCAATGTAGTGGAGGATGCTCGCATTGAGAAACTGATGAAGCGTAAGTATCTTGGTATAGGCAAGTCTTTCTATCGTGGATATAAAGAACTGAACGAGCAAGACTTCTTTAATATTACTGATGAGGATATCTCTAAGTTTAATCTTGCCGACCGTGCCAACCTTTACTTTAAGATTGGTAACTTTGTTGATGTTCGTATTGAGCAAGGTGAAGAGGCAGAAATCATTGATCTAATTGCCAATACTGAAACTTTTGCCGATGTTCTGATTGCTGCTGAGGAACTTTATAAGTATTGTAAGAAAGAACAAGAAGATAAAGAAGAGTCTCCAGCAGAGCAGAATCCTGAGGGAAATACTCAATCGGATGAGGGTTCTCAGTCTTCCGAAAGTCAACCTCAGGGACAATCTGAGGGTGGAGAACAGTCCACGGAACAAGAATCTGCTGAGGGTGATGAGCAAGAAACTGAAAGTTCCGAACCTGAAGTTAAGACTGCAGAATCTCTTGATGATAAGTTGAAAGAACTTGTCAATAACAATTCTTCTGATACCACTTACGTTGAGATTCCTCAGGTGAATCTTGATACCATCATTGGTAAGAACATTGAAATTCATAATGAGATTGATTCTTTCTTTGCCCGCCAACAAGAACAGATTGATGAGCACCACAAGGAAAACAATTGGGAAACTGTAAATCTTTATGCTGGGACAGATGTAGATTTTCGTAAGTTCAAGGTATCTGCTCAAAAGGAAGTCAACTATCTTGTGAAAGAGTTTGAGTGTAAGAAAGCAGCAGACTCTTATGCCCGTGCTACAACTGCCCGCACTGGTGTTCTGGATTGCACCAAACTTCATTCATACAAATATAATGAAGACCTTTTCAAGAAAGTTACCACTCTTGCTGATGGTAAGAATCACGGACTAGTGTTTGTTCTTGATTGGTCTGGTTCTATGGCAGATGTTATGGCAGATACCATTAAGCAACTCTATAACTTGATTTGGTTCTGTAAGAAGGTCTCTATTCCTTTTGAGGTTTATGCCTTTACTAATGAGTGGCGTCGTGGTGGATATGATTACCAAACTAAACAGCATCTTGCCGTAGACACTACTCCTCACTATGAGAAGAAGGATGGTCTGTTTTGTGTTGACCCTACTTTTTCTATGATGAATATTCTTACCAGTAAAGTTTCTGGTAATGACCTTGAGCACCAAATGCTTAACATTTGGCGAGTTGTATATTCTTTTGCTCGTTATTCTTGCGGATATACTCACCCAAATCGTCTTGGACTTTCTGGAACTCCTTTGAATGAGGCATTCATTACTCTTCATCAAATTCTTCCTAAGTTCCAGAAAGAGAACAAACTACAAAAAGTTCAGTGTATTGTTCTGACTGATGGTGAGGCAAACTATCTTCCTCACCACGTAACAGTTCAGAGGTATGCTGAGCCTTACATTGGAACTAGGAATACCTACACAAATACCTCAGTTCTTCGTGATCGTAAACTTGGAACTACCTACAAGTTTGGGTATGGGTGGAATGCTTTTAGTGATACACTGCTCCGCCATTTGAAGGATACTTTTACCTCAGTAAACTTTATTGGTATCCGTGTTGTTGAGGGTCGGAATGTGAATAGTTTTATCAAGATTTATCACAATCAGCATTCTGATGAATATAGTAAAATTCAAAAGGACTGGAAGAAACTTGGTAGTTTTGCTATCAAAGGTTCTGGGTATGATATTTACTTTGGACTTTCTTCCAGCAAACTTTCTCAGGAAGTTGAGTTTGAGGTAAAAGAAGATGCCACAAAGACCCAGATTAAATCTGCTTTTGTAAAATCTCTTAAAACAAAAAAACTTAATAAGAAAGTTCTGAGTCAGTTTATTGAATTGGTGGCATAAAAACATAAATATTTTATATGTACATTTGGTAAATTAAATGGGAAGATTTAGTCAACTCATAGGAAATGCTCCCGCTCCTGCTCCTGCAGTAGAACCTGCAGTTGAGCAGGAACCAATTAGAGCAAGAGATGACGATGGTCATTTTGTTGCTGATGATCCAAGCACAACAGAAAATGAATCTTGGGTTGGTGAAGTTTCTCCTAAAAAAACTAGAAAGAGAACTTCAAAAAGAAAGTGATTGGTGATTGGGGGTCAATTTTTAAAGAGTCCACTCTGCCCCCACTCTGCCCCCACTCTGCCCTATAATAGCTTCGTTGAGACAAACACACGCATTTCGTAATGGCACTTTCTACTGACTACATCCGCACTTCTCTTCAGGCCCTTTATGGTGACAGCATCGCAGCAGGAGATATTCGTGCCTGGTGTGCTATGAATGGTAGTAACTACCAAACTGTCACCAACAAACTTGCCCAATACAAGGTTGGTCGTGGCAGTTGGGATCTTACCGTTCGGGAACAAATGGAGCAAACTTACCAGTCTAGCCCCACTATTCTTCCCGAACGGGAACAGCAAAATCTTATTCCTGAGAAAGATGATACCTTCGTCAAGTTTGGCAATTTTGGCGACATTCGCAAGATTATTCAATCGCGTCTCTTCTATCCCACGTTCATTACTGGACTTTCTGGCAATGGCAAAACGTTCAGTGTTGAGCAAGCATGTGCCCAACTCGGACGGGAACTTATCCGTGTAAACATTACGATTGAAACTGATGAAGATGACCTTATCGGTGGTTTTAGGCTTGTTGATGGGAATACTTCATGGCATAACGGTCCCGTCGTCGAAGCACTTGAGCGAGGAGCGATTCTCCTTCTTGATGAAATCGACCTTGCTTCCAACAAAATCCTCTGCCTTCAGTCTATTCTAGAAGGTAAAGGTGTATTCCTGAAAAAGATTGGTAAGTATGTCCGTCCTGCTTCTGGGTTTAATGTATTCGCTACTGCTAACACTAAAGGAAAAGGTTCTGACGATGGACGCTTCATCGGCACCAATGTCCTCAACGAAGCGTTCCTTGAGCGATTCCCCGTAACTTTGGAGCAAGAGTATCCCACTCCTGCAACTGAGCAAAAGATTCTTGAGGGTATTGCTCTGGACCTCAGTGTGGAAGATCGCGTATTCTGTAAGCGTCTTGTAGACTGGGCAGACATTATCCGTAAGACTTTCTTCGACGGTGGTATTGAGGAAATCATTTCCACTCGTCGTCTTGTCCACATTGTTCGTGCTTACAGCATCTTTGGCGATAAGGCAAAAGCAATCCAAGTTTGTGTGAACCGATTTGATGAAGAAACTAAGCAAGCATTTTTGGAACTGTATGACAAAGTTGATGCAGATTTCCAAATGCCAATTGACGAGCAACAACAAAACTGATATAATTTCTATTGAGGAAACTATGAAATCTGATTCTATGGATCAATACACTATGAGTTCTAATAGTGAAGGTATGATTGATATCAATAAAACTCCGGTGAATCATCTTTGGAGGTACAATGAAGATCAAATCCTTAAGGATATTAGTGATTATGTGACTAGCACATATCGTAGTCACTATACTGCTAGTGAACCAGGATTCCGTGATATTCAAACTATTGATTTGATGGCTGCTAAGGATCTTGCTTCTGCTTTCTGTCAAGCAAACATTCTTAAGTATGGGAGTCGTTATGGTTCTAAGGATGGTAAGAGTAAGCAAGACTTGATGAAAGTTATTCATTATGCTATGCTCCTTCTTCATTTTGATGGGCATTACAATCGCACACAAAATGGTTTGAATGAATTCCGCTGATTATGAAACTTTTGGACAAAACTATGAAACTCTCTGACAAAACTCTCAACCTACTTAAGAATTTCTCTTCCATTAATCAGTCCATTCTTTTTAAGGAAGGTAACAGTCTCCGTACTATTTCTGTCATGAAGAATATTCTTGCGGAAGCAACCATTGATGAAGAACTGCCAAAAGACTTTGGAATTTATGATCTGAATCAGTTTCTGAATGGCCTCAATCTTCATCAAAATGCAGAACTTGATTTTAAGAATGATGGTTATGTTGTAATCAAGGAGGGTAAGTCTCGCTCGAAATATTTCTTTGCGGACCCAAATGTAATTATTACTCCTCCTGAAAAATCAATCAATCTTCCAAGTGAAGATGTGTGTTTTGTTCTTGATACTAAAGAACTGGACAAACTTCTCAAGGCAGCAGCAGTTTATCAACTACCTGACCTTTCTGTCGTTGGTGAGGCTGGAGTTGTTAAACTTCTTGTTCGTGATAAGAAGAATGATACTTCCAATGATTTTTCTGTGATTGTTGGTGAAACTGATGAGACATTCTCTTTTAACTTTAAAGTTGAGAATATCAAGATTCTTCCTGGGACTTATGAAGTTGTAATCTCTTCTAAACTTCTTTCTCGTTTTAAGAGCACAACTTATGACTTGGTTTATTATATTGCTCTTGAACCCGATAGTACGTTTGGATGATGAAACACATTCTTTTTACTTTGAAGGGGTGCTCGGATCCTGTTCTTGATGACGAGCAATACATTAGAGATGTTTTGTATCAAACTTCAAAAGAATGTAAGTCAACTCTTCTTGCTTTGAACTCACACAAGTTTCAACCTCAGGGAGTTACTTGTGTTGCTATGTTGGCAGAAAGTCACATTAGCATTCACACCTGGCCAGAAAGGGGAATGGCAGTATGTGATATTTTTACTTGTGGGGATCATACGGATCCTCACTCTGGTGTTGAATATATGAAAAAAGCATTATTCGCAACAGATATTGTTAGTAAAGAATTTGTGAGACCATTAGAATGAGAGACTGGAAACAAACATTCGAATACAATTGGGTGTGAACTACATTATGCAATTCATTAAATGAACATTTTTGTGACCTCTCCTAACCCTTGGGAATCTGCAAGGGTACTACCTGACAAACACATCGTTAAGATGCCACTCGAAACTTGTCAGATGCTCGCTATCGTTGCATCTGACAAGTGGGGACATGGATTTGGCACTCTTCCCAAAGCAGACGGTACGCCGTACAGCACTGAGAAGGGTGCCTTTCGCAATCATCCTTGTACCAAGTGGGCATCTGAGTTTGTAATGAACTGGAACTGGCTCATCGCCCATGGGTTCGCTCTCTGTGAGGAGTATGCGGCACGCTACGGCAAGGTTCACACCTGCTTCAGCACCCTCCTAGCAGCGCGTGAGATATTCCCCACAGGAGACCCCACAGGGCGCTCTGGGAGGGATCCTACGCCCTTTGCGAGGGCAATGCCTGATGAGTATAAGTTAGATACCAGTATCGACACTTTTACTGCTTATAAAATGTATATTGCTTCTAAACCTTGGGTATGCGATAATTACCTTCGGTTGCCACATCGTAAACCTGATTGGATTTGATTATGCGTGATGAATTCTTGTGGGTGGAGCGATACCGTCCACAAACTATTGAAGATTGTATTCTTCCAGCAGCAACAAAAAAGACCTTTAAAGAGTTCCTACATAAAGGTGAGGTTCCAAACCTTCTTCTTGCCGGACCTCCTGGAGTTGGTAAAACTACAGTTGCAAAAGCACTTTGTAATGAATTGGGAGTAGATTATTATGTCATTAACGGATCTGACGAAGGACGATTTTTGGACACGGTACGGAACCAAGCAAAAAACTTTGCTTCGACCGTCTCACTTTCTTCGACTGCAAAACACAAAGTCATCATCATTGATGAGGCAGATAACACAGGGAACGACGTACAACTCTTGCTACGGGCAAATATTGAGACGTTTTATAGCAACTGCAGATTCATCTTCACCTGTAACTACAAAAACAAAATCATCGAACCACTCCACTCAAGGTGTGCGGTCGTCGATTTTTCGATTAGTGGAAAAGCAAAAGCAGAACTTGCTTTGTCCTTCTTCAACCGTCTCCGGTCTATTCTTGAGGAAGAAGGTATTGAGTATGATAAAACGGTTGTCGTAGAACTAATCAATAAACACTTTCCAGATTGGAGGCGTGTTCTAAATGAGTGCCAAAGGTATTCTACTGGCGGTAAGATTGATTCTGCGATTTTAGCTTCATTCTCTGACGTAAACATCAATGATCTCATTAAAAGTCTCAAAGAAAAGAACTTCACCGAAGTTCGAAAGTGGGTCGTTAATAATTTGGACAATGATTCTGGGGTACTTTTGCGTCGTATTTACGATGCTCTTGTTACATCCCTTGAAAACAATAGCGTTCCTGCTGCTGTGCTTATTATTGCTAAGTATCAGTATCAGATCGCGTTCGTCGCAGATCAAGAAATTAATCTTCTGGCGGCGCTAACAGAAGTTATGGTTGAATGTAATTTTAAGTAAAGAACTATGAACGTAAAACTGATTCGTATGTGGTCTGGCGAAGATGTAATCGCTGATTTAATTAGAGACAATGATGATACTATTATTGTTGTTAATCCTATTGTTGCTATTCCTGCTGGTCAAGGTCAGATGGGATTTGCACCGTGGTCTCCGCTTCTCAAGGGTAAGGGAGAAGAAATTAAAGTAAAGAAATCTTATGTTGTTTATGTTGCAGAAACTCAAGAAGATATTGTAGATCAATATACTCAAATGTTCTCTACAATTGCTACCCCATCTAAAAAACTTATTCTTTGAATAGTTAAAAATATTATGATAGTAAGTGAGAATGATGCTGTTTGGGCAGCTGATGAATTTATAAAATACTTTTCCCAAATGGGTAATATTGAAGATTATCTTCGATTTGTAAAAATGGAGGTAATTAAGTCAAGTAATATGCTCTTTTCTCTTGAAGATGAATTCTTCAATGAAGACATCCATCCTCAGGATATGGAGTTTGATATTAAGTTTGTTGGTGATAGATTTCAAAAATCTGTTCCGCAGGAGCACTATAACACTCTATTGAAGGCAGTTTCTTCACATAATAATGAAGCAAATATTCCTGGTAGAGAATTGCGTTGGGTTATCTATGAGAAGAATACTAAAGGTGTTGTTGGATTTATCCGTTTCGGGTCTCCAACTATCAACTCAAAACCAAGAAATGTTTGGTTGGGAAAGGCACCTAATCTTTCAATTTTTAACAGACACGCAGCTATGGGATTTGTGATTGTTCCATCTCAACCTTTTGGATATAATTATCTTGGCGGTAAGTTCTTAGCACTTCTTTGCTGTTCCCATTTTGCTAGAGAGACTTTGAATAAAGTATTTGAGAAAGATATTGCTTTATTTGAAACAACTTCTCTTTATGGATCTACCACAGATGCATCTCAATATGATGGTCTTAAACCATATATGAGATATAAAGGTCTTACTGAAAGTAAGTTTCTACCACTTTTGCACGATGAAGTTTTTCATAGACTTCATGATAGGTTCACTCTATTGAACAACAATACTCCACTTACGGATAAAAAAGCATCATCCAAAAAGATGAAGAGACAGACAAAAATGATTTCTATCATCAGAAACTCTCTTCAAGATAAGGATAAACTTGCAGAATTTAATTCTGTTATTGGTGCAGCATTTAATCTGACTCAGAAGAAGAGATTCTATATCTCTGATTATGGGTACTCAAATGTTCGTGAAGTAATTCTTGGAGAACAGGATCAACTTCTTCGAGGCCCTAATTGGGATAAATTCTACTTAGAAAATATTACTTCTTGGTGGAAAAAGAAAGCAACAAAGAGGTATGAAAAACTCAAGCAAGAAGATAGGTTCAGAACAAAGGTCGAACTCTGGACAGAAGATGACAATATTCAGATTATTCGATGAGTTACGAACTTAAAGATTGGTTGAACTCAATCAACCACACAAAGCAAAATTTGCTTGAGGAGGATCCATCTTCTATAAGTAAGTATCCTCCATATATTGTGAACAGATGTTTGTCTGGTCATCTAGATTGCATAATGTATGCAAATGAAATGAATATGAATCATAGTCTCAGTAAGGATATGCAATATTCATTTTACCTAAATAGTCTGAGGAAACGGAAGAGATTTTCTCCCTGGCTCCAAAAGGATAAGGTCAAAGATTTAGAGTGCATTAAACAATACTATGGATATAGTAATGATAAAGCATTACAGGCCTTGAAAATTCTAAATAAACAACAAATTGATTTTATCAAACAACGACTTGACACAGGCGGAAAAAAATGACTAATCAAACAATCGAACCACAAGTAGAGTGGTCTTCAAACATGATGGTGGAAGTTGTTCTAAATGAACCTGATGACTTTCTTAAAGTACGCGAAACTTTGACTCGTATTGGAGTTGCATCTAGAAAGGAGAAAAAACTCTATCAAAGTTGCCACATTCTTCACAAACAAGGACGTTATTATATTGTTCATTTCAAAGAACTTTTTGCACTTGATGGTAAGCACGCAAACCTTAGCGTAAATGATGTTCAGCGTCGTAATCGCATTATTCGTCTTCTTGTTGATTGGGGTCTTATTACTCTTGTTAATGAAGACTCTGCTACCGATATTGCTCCATTAAATCAAATTAAAGTTCTTGCTTATAAGGATAAGAATGATTGGATTCTTGAACAGAAGTATAATATTGGTAAGAAAGGAAAGACTACTGAGGCATAAATATTTTTGTGCCATTCGTGCGGCACTCTACAAAAGTCGGAACACCGTATAAAGAGGTTCGGTTATTGCCGTTCCTCTTTTTTTGTTATCTCGCATAATTAGTAATGAACGCCGAAAGGGTTCACACAACACAAACTCGCTTTAAAAAAGGAGCTACAATAATGACTAACCTTACAAGGTATACTAGTGCTGACTTGTCTTCTCTCATGGACAAGATAAATAGAAATAGTATTGGTTTGGATGAATACTTTGAACGTGTGTTTAAACTTCACGAAACCACGTCAAATTATCCACCATACAATCTAGTTCAGGTCAGCAATGTGGAATCTCGACTTGAACTTGCTTTAGCAGGATTCAAGAAGGAGGAAGTTTATGTCTACACCCAAGATGGTAAACTCTTTGTTGAGGGCCAGAAAGAGGATAAGGAAACAGAAACCAAGTATTTGCACAAAGGTTTGGCTCAACGGTCATTTAATCGTGCCTGGACACTCTCTGATGACACGGAAGTTAGATCAGTTACTTTTGAAGATGGGCTTCTAACAATTGTGTTGGGAAAGATCGTGCCAGAGCACCACCAGAGAAAAGATTATCTATAAATCCTAACACAATAGGTATAAATGCGTAGCAATGAATACAGAAGTGTATCACAGTGATACAGTATAATATAGATAGTTATGTACTTTGGAGGACGGACTATGAACTACACCGCCACTACCCTAGTATTTGGAACACTGATGACTCTTTTTATCGGTGTCCCTATCGCAAACGCACTACCATAATACTTGTTGAACCATGGGAATCTTAGCAACACTCACAATCTTTTCTGCTGTAATGGGAGGAGCATTCGCAATTACACCTAAAAAGTAAATAAATAAGAATACCTGAATGGAAAAAAATCGCATAAAGGTTGGACAGCAAAGATAATACAAAACCTTACTACATAGTAAGTATCGTCGGCGCAGACAGGGAGGTAACTGGCACAATCCAGTTGACGCCTCCCTTTTTTGTTGGTAGAATGTAGTGGAGAATGCAATAAGAAATGACTATAAAACTTGTTCTTTTAAAATCTGGTGAAGACATTATTGCGGATGTCAATGAAATGTTTACTGGCCAGGATAATTTGATTGGGTATTTATTTTCAAATCCTTGTTCTGTAAAATTGCGTAGGTTTACTTCTGAAATAGATGGTAAGGAAGGATATCAAATTGGACTATCTTCATGGATTCCCTTGACAAAGGATAAAAAAATACCAGTTCCAATGGATTGGGTAATTACTATCACAGAACCGATAGATAGATTGATGGAAATGTATACTAGTGAAGTTGAAAATAGGAAAAAGGAAAATGACGAAGTTACTTTTACTGACAAATAATCAAGTACTTGTTTCTGGTATTGAGGAAGTTGGTGGTGATATTGGTGAGCCTGACTGTAAACTTACAAAACCATTTTTGTTAAATCAGTCAAATGAAACTTTATCTCCATGGTTGATTGATTTTTCTAGTCAGGATACCTTTATGATATCCTCTGATAAAATCCTCACTATTGCTGAACCCTCTGAAAAACTCTTGAAAAAATACGAAGATCTTACTAAGTAATGAATTTTTATACAAATGTTCAGTTGATTGGAAACAATATTTTGGTTCGTGGAGTTAAGAATGGAAAAAGATTTGAAACCAAAGAAGAATTTTTTCCAACTCTATTTGTAAAGTCTAAGAAGGATAGTAAACATAAAACTCTTCAAGGAGAAACCGTAGAACCAATTAAACCAGGAACAGTCAGAGATTGTAGGGAGTTTTATAATAAGTATGAAGGTGTTGAGGGATTTGAGATCTATGGAAACGATAGATATATCTACCAATATATTTCTGAAAAGTATCCTGAGGATGAAATTAAGTTTGACATTAGTAAAATCAAACTTGTAACCATTGACATTGAGGTTGCTTCTGAACAGGGATTCCCTGATGTTGAATCTTGTGTGGAAGAAATTCTTGCTATCACTATTCAAGATTACACTACAAAGGAAATTATTACTTGGGGGGCAAAACCCTTTATCAATAAACAGTCAAATGTGACATATCATCATTGCCCAACTGAGTATGAACTTTTAAGTTCATTTATTAACTATTGGATGTATAATGTTCCGGATGTTGTGACCGGATGGAACATTCAACTATATGACGTTCCTTATATTTGTAAGCGTCTTAATAGAGTTCTTGGCGAGAAACTGATGAAAAGGTTCTCTAACTGGGGACTTGTGACAGAAGGTAGTGTTGAGATGATGGGACGTAAGCACACAACATTTGATGTTGGTGGTTTGACTCAACTTGATTATCTTGATCTTTATAAAAAGTTTACTTATAAGGCACAAGAATCATATCGCCTAGACTACATTGCAGAAGTAGAACTTGGTCAGAAGAAACTTGACCACTCTGAGTTTGATACCTTTAAGGACTTCTATACTCAAGGATGGCAGAAGTTTATTGAATACAACATTGTTGACGTGGAACTTGTTGACCGCTTGGAAGACAAGATGAAACTTATTGAACTTGCTTTGACCATGGCATATGACGCAAAGGTGAATTATGCTGATGTGTTTTATCAAGTTCGTATGTGGGACAATATCATTTACAACTATCTTAAGAAACGTGATATTGTAATTCCCCCAAAGAAGAGAGAGAATAAGAGTGAAAAGTATGCTGGTGCTTATGTAAAAGAACCTATTCCTGGTGTGTATGATTGGGTGGTTAGTTTTGACTTGAACTCTCTATATCCTCACCTAATCATGCAATATAATATTTCTCCCGAAACTCTTTTGGAAGAAAAGCATCCCACAGTTACTGTAAATAAAATTCTTGATCAAGAGATCAGTTTTGAGATGTATAAGGACAATGCGGTATGTGCTAATGGAGCAATGTACCGCAAGGATGTTAAGGGTATGCTTCCAGAACTTATGGAGAAGATGTATGGTGACCGTGTAATCTTTAAAAAGAAGATGCTTGCTGCTAAGCAGCAGTATCAAATAACTCCAACAAAAGAGTTGGAGAAAGAGATTGCCCGCTGTAATAATATTCAGATGGCAAAGAAGATTTCTCTTAACTCCGCTTATGGTGCTATTGGAAATCAATATTTCCGATACTATAAACTTGCTAATGCGGAAGCAATCACGCTTTCTGGGCAAGTGTCTATTCGTTGGATTGAAAGTAAAGTAAACAAACACATTAACAAAGCTCTGAGAACGAAAGATGTTGATTACGTTATTGCTTCTGATACTGATTCTATCTACCTCAATATGGGTCCTCTGGTTGACAGTGTATTCAAAGGCAGAGAGAAAACTAATGAGAAAGTTGTCTCATTCCTTGATAAGGTCTGTAAGGTGGAATTTGAAAAGTATATTCAAAGTTCTTACGAAGAATTGGCAGAGTACGTCAATGCCTACGAACAAAAAATGCAAATGAAGCGTGAGAATATTGCTGATCGTGGTATTTGGACTGCGAAGAAGCGATACATTCTCAATGTATGGGATAGTGAAGGTGTTCGCTATTCTGAACCTAAACTTAAGATTATGGGTATTGAGGCAGTTAAGTCTTCGACACCTGCTCCTTGTCGTAAGATGATTAAGGATGCTCTTAAGTTGATGATGACTGGAACTGAAGATGAAGTCATTAATTTCATAGAGTCTTCTAGATCAAAGTTCAAGAAACTTTCTCCTGAAGAAATTGCATTCCCAAGAAGTGTATCTGATGTTGTAAAGTATCAGTCTTCTTCATCGATTTATTCTAAGGGAACTCCTATTCATGTAAGGGGAGCACTTCTGTTTAATCACTATATTAAACAGAATAAACTTGCAAATAAATATTCACTTATTCAGAATGGTGAAAAAATCAAGTTTTGTTATCTCAAAAAACCAAATTCGATTTATGAAAATGTAATTTCTTTTATTCAGGAGTTTCCAAAGGAACTGAATCTTCAACAATATGTTGATTATGATCTACAGTTTGAGAAAAGTTTTGTTGAACCACTCAAAACTATTTTGGATTCTATTGGATGGAAAGTAGAAAAAACATCTAGTCTAGAATCATTCTTTTCGTAATATATTGGAGGTAAAGTATGGATTTTTTAAAGGATATTGTAAAAGAGATTGGTGATGATTTCACTAAACTTGCAGCAGACATTGATGAGACTGAAACTTATGTTGATACGGGTTCTTACATCTTTAACGCACTGGTTTCAGGTAGTGTATTTGGTGGTGTATCTGGGAATAAGATTACTGCTATTGCTGGAGAGTCTTCTACTGGAAAGACTTTCTTCAGCCTCGCCGTTGTTAAGAATTTTCTCAATTCCAATCCCGATGGTTATTGTCTCTATTTTGATACTGAGGCAGCTATTACCAAGTCCCTACTTGAATCTAGGGGTATTGACACCTCTCGTCTTGTAGTTGTGAATGTTGTAACTATTGAAGACTTTCGTAGCAAAGCACTTAAGGCAGTAGATATATACCTCAAGAAACCAGAAGAAGAACGCAAACCTTGTATGTTTGTGTTAGACTCTCTGGGAATGCTTTCAACTGAGAAGGAGATTACTGATGCTCTAAATGAAAAGCAAGTTAGGGATATGACCAAATCTCAACTTGTAAAGGGCGCATTCCGAATGCTTACTCTTAAACTTGGTCAAGCAAAAATTCCAATGATCGTTACAAATCACACCTACGATGTTATCGGAGCTTATGTACCAACTAAAGAAATGGGTGGAGGCAGTGGACTCAAGTACGCAGCCTCTTCAATCATTTATCTCAGCAAAAAGAAAGAAAAGGATGGAACAGAAGTTATCGGCAATATTATCAAAGCTAAGACTGCTAAGTCGCGTTTGAGTAAGGAGAACAAAGATGTGGAAATACGTCTTTATTATGATGAGCGTGGTCTTGATAGATATTACGGTCTTCTTGAACTCGGTGAGATCGGTGGACTTTGGAAGAATGTCGCAGGTCGTTATGAAATGAATGGTAAGAAAATTTACGCAAAGCAAATTCTTAAAGAACCAGAGGTTTACTTTACTGAGGAAGTAATGCTACAATTGGACGATATTGCTCGAAAGGAATTTAGTTATGGAGAGGGTTGAATATCTCATTCTAAAAAATCTTCTTCACAATGAAGAATATTCTAGAAAAGTTATTCCTTTTATCAAAACAGAATACTTTGAGGATTCTTCTCAAAAAATTGTATTTGAGGAGATCTTCAATTTTATTCAGCAATATAATAAGCAAGTAACTAAAGAAGTTCTGTGTATTGAGGTTGAGAGTCGTCAAGACATTAATGAAAGTTCCTTCAAGGAAATTATTGATCTTATTAATGTCCTTGACGAATCTCCCACAGAGTTTCAATGGTTGATTGACCAAACTGAAAAGTGGTGTCGTGATCGTGCTATTTACTTAGCACTTATGGAATCAATTCATATTGCTGATGGTAAAGACGAAAAGAAGAGTAGGGATAGTATTCCTTCAATTCTCCAAGATGCATTGGCAGTAAGTTTTGATACTCACATTGGTCACGATTATCTTGAAGACTATGAAGAACGATACGAATCATATCACCGTAAGGAGGAAAAAATTGAATTCGATCTCGAATACTTTAACAAAATTACCAAAGGCGGTCTCCCTAACAAAACTCTTAATGTCGCTCTTGCTGGTACGGGTGTCGGCAAGTCTCTATTCATGTGCCATGTGGCTAGCTCCGTCCTGCTCC